>Ga0308166_1000078_pt1 | contig 223787 bp, 234 predicted proteins | sample PhyCR2_2_FD_202137 | JGI IMG/M metagenome (GOLD analysis project Ga0308166, IMG submission 202137) | Phyllosphere microbial communities from UC Gill Tract Community Farm, Albany, California, United States - DLSLCC.R2 | ecosystem: Host-associated > Plants > Phyllosphere > Unclassified | place...
CCACGGCTGCAGCGTTAAACACGTCCAGTGTTAAGTTCTGATTCGCGGCACCCGCTTCTTTTTTCAAGGCGTAAGCCTGGTACTTGTACGAGTTAATTGCTTGGGTAACAAAAGAAAACGTCTGTCCCGCTACTGCGCCGTTGCGTTCAAAGGTCAGAAAGTCGTTGGGACCCGGCATGTCCACCAACTGCTTAGCCGCAATCAGAATCTGATTCTTAGCCGGATCATAACCAATGGTAACACCGGCACCCGGTTTAATAATCTTGGTCATTAAGTCACTGACGTGAGGATCTAAATCGGTGACATCTGCTGAGACGTGTAAATGAGTCGCCTTAGCTGCTCCAATTTTGTCCGGCGTTGTATTTGCAATATCGGTCGCGTTTTTCTCTGCGGCTGCTTTTAAGAACTGTGTGCGATTAGCCAAAGCAATAGCTTGCTTGTTTGCCGCGCCATCAGCGCCACCTTTCACCTGATCGCCGACATCGATCAATGGAACATCATCGAAAGTGCCGGTAGGTGTGATATTTGTTGCCATGATGTTCTTTCCTCAATGCTTAGTAAGTCATAGTGCCGTCGTATTTATAAGTTCCGTCATAAAGAAACTCGGTGACCGATGAAGCTAAAACTTTAATAGTGTCAACAAAAGTTTTAGTCCCCACTGTGATTGTGCTACCGTCACCGATTTTTGTCAGCTCCGTGTCCTGCAAGTCAAACAAACAAGACGCTTTAATAACTGCCACACCTTCCGCATAAAGATCTTTTGGCGCGCGAAGGACAACGGCGCAAGCAAGCCGAGGCGGCTCGAAATTTGTATCGTTATAGAAATAAAGTCCTGTTTTAGCTTTTGTCGGTAAATCGCTTTCATTGACAGGGGCAGGGTCGGTAGGTTTTGACACCAAAGGACTTGCGAAATCCAATGTATAATACTTTTGCGCCTGCGCCACCAGCTTGTCAGTAGCGTCCAGATCCACAGTTTGTTGAACCGGACCGTCTGCGATTTGAGCCGAATGCCAATTGGAAAAAGAAATATCGGACAGGGTAAGATTGTTTAAAATATTCAAAGCAAAGCTGTCATTTTTGTAACGTTCTTTGTTGATAAATAAAAACCGATCTAAGAAAAGTTGAAGGGGATTTCCGCTCATGTGAACCTCTTATATAAAAAGAAAAAGTGAGGTCATTACTTATAGACCTGTGCCACTATAAAATCCTGATAATGACCCTGAGGTTTCCCCCAAGGCCATTTAATCAAAGAGGATTAGTTAGTTAGGTCCAAAACAAACACCGGCCAGAAAAGACGACCAAACGCAGGATCAGACCAGTTAGCCTGGGTCAAATTACCGGCATAAATCATTGGTCTTTGGGATGTACCGTTGTCGCTTGTGCTGGAACTCAGGTAGAAAGAGCCGGTCCAGAAATAACTGCCAAAAGTTGTGGTATCCAATAGAGGTGAATCCGCATACCACATATTAACCCGCATGCGCTTGACGTTGGTGTTGTCACTACCAGAGAAACTCGCCAACAATGCCATAACTTCAGAAATAAGGTAAGACCCGTTGTCTGAAGTTATGCCTGAATTGCTGATGAATAAACTGCCATCCCCCGCGGTCGATTCACGGTTATCGAGATAAGGGGTGCGAATAATGTATTTGTTACTTCCTTTGGTAAAGGAGAACAAATCTTTATCCGTTTGTCCTAGTGCCGGCATCAGTTTTTTCTGCATCAATGTGTAACCTGATGCAGTGGTATTAACGCTCATCATTGCGCAATCAGGAATGAAAAGAATTCTACCGCCCACAATCCATTTGTGGAAAACTTTAAGCGTTGAGATTGCAGCTGAATCAGTAGTGATGCCCGCGGCGGCAGCGACCTCGGTAAACGTAGGCATTAACGTTTTGTCTACACTACCGAAATAACCAAATTCCCAGTTGCCGCGCAGCAGCTTATCAGACCCTAATCCCGTGCTTTCAAAACTCGCCAAAGGTTGTTCAATTGACCAGGTCTTCAGGTCATCTTGATACACCAATGACGAATAATAATAAACCCGGTTTATTTGCGCGGTGGTATCCTCATAAGCCAGTGCTGTAGGGGGCAAGGTCGCCAACAGAGTTTTATCTCCCCCTCGTTTAGCTGCCCGGTAGATTTCGATTTTGGTGATCGCATCTTTATTAGGGTTGAGCCAATCATAAACAATAGACATTTAGCTCTCCTTAAAGCACGAGTTCCAACACAGGCCAAAAACGCAGGGTAGTGCCGGTGAGCTGACTGATCGAACCGTTGGATTGCAAACCCCACGACGCGCTTGGGTTAGAAGGCGGCTGTGCGCCCACTGGAACATAGCTGGTATAAGACAAATCCAACAGGTGGTATTTCGTCCCTGCACCGGCACTGTTCAATGCATTCGCCCAGGCTGGGTTTTGGCTCTGGTTGTTAAACATTCCGGCAAACAGTCCAGCTTCACTTCCTAAGAAGTCAGCATTGCTACCATCGAGAGTCTGAACGGTCATGTATTTCGCCGGATCTTTTGACGGATTAGGCAAACGATAAATATATTGCCAGCCGTTACTTTCCATGCGATACGAATCTTTAACCGTTGCAGGATAGCCGTGGCCGGCATACATAGCCAGCGTGGTCGTCTGACCGCCGTAGGTCACGTAGTTGTTGGGAACAAACAAAATCTTATTATTCACAACGAACTTATGATATTTGTCAAACAGTGTCGCCAAGAAATTTGGATTCAGATTAACCGCACCCAATGCTGCTTTGATCTGACCTTGGGTAAGCACATCTGTGACGTTGACTTCACCGAAATAACCAAACGTCCAATCACCACGTAACAACGTTGCAGGGCCGGGGCCGGATTCAGGAAAATAACCCACGGCAAAAGGCTCGCCCATAGTTTCAACGTTATTATCGTCGACGCTAGAGATGGCAAACCAATAGGTGGTATTACGAACGACATCATCGTAGGTTTTAGCCGTTACATCGTTTGCCACTTCTGTCATATCACTGGGTAAAGTTGCGTTAGTAAATTTCGCTGTTGCGCGATAGATTCGATATTTAGCCGCCCCTACCGCTGCGTTCCAGTTTACCGTTAAAGACATGGATTATTCCTCTACTAGTTCAAGAATGGGCCAGACCATGACCTGGGTAGCCACCGCAACGGTTTTTACAGCTGACACGGCGCTGCGTGTAGCGCTGTTGGTGCCGCGAACAAGTGATTGCGTCCCGTCGGCGCTGGTTTCATTGCAGAGAACTGGATAGGCATTTAAACGAAGCTGAGTATAAGTCATCTGCGCCAGGTTGGGTAGACGCTGACCCAACGGTGTAAAGTCGATCATGGGATAAATTAGATCGTTAAATTCATTGGTCTGAGACAACAGCGTTTCAAAATCACCTGTGAAGGCGTTGGCGGGAAGAGTGCTTCCATCCTCATTCCACCCTTTGGCTAGCCGAACTTTGTATTTGTTTCCACGCAACGTCAGGATCTTTGAACCATCTAAAGTTCCCGCTGCTTTAGCCTGAGCACTGGTGATCCCGTAAACCAATGCTGTGTTTGGGACAAACAGCACTTTGTTATTGCGAATGAACTTATACCAGTAGGTATAAGGGAACTGCGAGCCGTTGTTCAGACCCAGCGCAGTATAAAGATCCGCAGAACTGATCAATGAGTCAGCCAGCAGTGAGTCCATGTAACCCAGGTTAGCATCACCTACCAAAATCTTACTGCGCCCTTCTCCACGTGTTTCAGTGGCTTGCAGATAGAAATCGCGACTTAACTGACGATCTTTAGCACCCACAACTTCAAACACATAATGGTAGAAATTATCTTGCACCGCGGTAGGGTCAGTAAAGACGATAGGATTACCCGTGACCTGGGTCAAACTCAACAAAGCCGTTGGTAAATTGTCACGATCGATAACACTGTCACTGCGATAAACATTAACATTTACCGGCACAGTGTTGTTGTTTACAAGCGAAAGGCGAATAGCCATGAAAATTTCCTTAATTACCTAATTGGGAATAATCGGTTGTGGGGATTGAGATTGCCGCTGGGCGTGGCATGGCCTGCAATGCCAATGGTGCAGGACTGGCGGCAACTATCGCAATGGTTCGTATTTCACGGGAGTAATCCACGCTGGCCGGTTTAGGAAGCGGCGGTTCTGTAACAAACCTCGGCTGTTCTATCCGGTAAATACCTTGGAATTCCGTTGTCATTACCGTAGGTTTAGGAACAGCCTGCGGGGTAATGTCTTTAAACATTACCTGTCTCATCCCTATAACCGTATTGGTCACGGCCGAATCTTTGAATAGCGGCGGTGGGACGGTTTCGTCTTTCCTTAGCTGCACAACACGGATTGGAATAACCGCTTCATCGATAGAGAAAGATTTAAACTTCGGCACCGGCGTTACAAACTGAGTAGTGGCGCCTTTAATCGGATGTGCGTCAGTGGTGCCTGCAATGGCATGATTCAAGGGGACCAAGCGCAAAGGTGGGGTCATTTGGAAAACCGGATCCCATTCGATGCCCTCTACACCCTTCATAATCAATACAGGACGGAACCCCCGATTTTTACTTGCGACATTTAGCAAACTGCTTGTATTGCCGGTGATGTTTCCGGTACCGCCGCGTATGCTCGTAGAAGCGACACTGCTGTCTTCCTGATAGACCCAGGACCATTCACCTTTCTGAAGCGCGCTCCCGCCCACCAAACCAATGCCTAAATCTTCATCAGCAAAACTTTCCCAGAATAACTTCTCCGGATCGTTTACACTGACGTGGTACAACAAGTCTTCCCATTCGTTGTACAGCGTCCCTGGTGTTCCGTGAGGAATGCGTACATTATAATCTGCTCCCTTTATCGTATACAGCCGATCACCTTCTGTGAGGTTTAACGCCTGTAACTGTAAGTATGTTAAATTGTTGGCGGTAGGCTTTTGCGCAATAAGAATAGTTTTGCCGTTGTAGCTGAACTTAAACCACAAATTCTCACCCTGATAGATGATGTTCTCTTGTGGAACGCCGATCATTTCCGTTAATACTTCAGGAGAGATAAAATCACTAGGCAGAACTTGACCGTAATAACCCTTGACCCACGTACCCACGGATAACTTGTTGGGGTCCTTACGCACAATCGTGAGTTCACCGTAAATCGTGTCGCCATTAACAAGGATCTTGAAAATATCCGCACTGATAGTATCGGTTATAGAGACTTCACGACTTTTAATTAAATAATTTGAAGAGGCATTGATTTCCAGCATCGCGGCTGAAAGAATATCGGACGGTGATGTGAACTCGGTCGGAATAACCAGCACGACCACATCTTCATTGGTGGCATTATCTTTATACTTATAAAAACCCCGTGTTTTAGTGGAAACAATATCATTTAAGGATGTGTAGAGTGTGTTGTCACTGAAGTTTAACACCCTGTCACCATTGATTGAAGCGCATTCCCAGGATTGCTCCTCGGCTTCAATAAATAACGACGATGATGCAAGATTAGACACGCGTCCTGTAACGGGATTCGCAGGATCCGCTGCTATGGTGTCAAACTCGATCGATTGCACATTAACCTTGTCTAAACGGCTTGTGTAATCCGGGTACCTCACCTTGTTTACAGTGACAAATTTCTCTAGCATCAATTCGCGAGAATCTAAGGCCATTGAAAAGTTCTCTCTGTGGGTAAAAAACATAAAATTCAAAAGACAAAAAAAAAAGACGCATACATATGACAGGCCCGGGGTTGTTACCCCCAGGTCTGTGTATGAGTTGTGAGATTAATAGTTATTGTTTTTAACAGGTTGATTGTAACCCACTCGGTTTTATTATGGTGGCAAACCATTGAGACTGCTACCTCAATGTTTTTTACTAACTTTGTTTACCACTCCTATATAATAGAAACTTTCAGTGAAAAAATAAATAAGGTAAAGTAACTACCTGACCGAAGCCAGGTAGTTAGTCTTTATCAGAAATGATCACGTGCAATGATCAACAACTCGTCTTTGTCTACAATGAACGGAGGTTTGCCATCAACGCTTAACTTAAAGCTGTGACGGTTTACTGATTCGTCAAAGGTGACGTGGAACTTGGTGTCAGCGACGCAGCCATCAATAAACCCTGCTCCCTTGACATAAGTGGTGGTTAGCTCCGCTTCTTTGCCGAATACTGTTCCGACAGTTTCTACGGTTCCATATTTGCCTTCATCCTCAATGTTTGCAGGATCCAGCAGAAAGTCCAGTGCCATTACCAGAATGTTGGTGATCATAGGGTTTCCTCTTTACTAACGATAGGTACGGTAACTCCCGTCCAAGATCTCCTCGTGACTCACTAAGCGGTAGCCAGTTGCCTCCAAGGAGACGTTGATAAAACGCTTGTCGGGAATAATTACCTCGTGCAGATGCCCATGGATGTTTAAACGCCCACGTAGGTGATCGGCATGCACGGGTATGTGAGTAATCCAATATGGATGGTTCTTCCAGCGATACCCGCCTTGGATGTCATCCACAACCCCCAGAAGATCCGACCAACGAATTCCTTTCTCAAAATCATGGTTACCCACGATTAGTCTTTTTCTACAGGGTAGCTTTCTGAATTCATCTAGCATATGCCGCCCGACGATACAGTCTCCTACCATTTCCAATTCATCATTGGGTTTCAACTTACTTAACAAATCCATTATGAATTCGTCATGGTAGCCTAGAGTGGGGAACTGCTCGCGGTACTTGATAATGCTTTTATCGCCAGCGTGTAAGTCTGCTACAAAGTACTTCATTATAACCCCAAGAAAAGAGTGTCAAGATACATATAACACGCTTGGAGTTTAAATTCATTTTGGCTGAACAGGCTTTATGTCGTAATCTTTCAGGGGAGGAACGATGTCTAAGTTCTCCACAATCAGGATTTCGCAGTTGTCGCGATCTACTCGTCGCAGCTCTGTTATAACGTCAAAATGGTCGAAGCCCTGGATGCGGGTATAACGCACTTGCTGCGAGGTTCCTTTATCACAGAGAGCTTCTAAGTGGTAACCTGGCTTAGCAACATACTTGAAGCTAAAGAAAGGAAGAGGTACGGCTTTGATGTTGTACTCTTTGTACTTCCAGTTGTACCAGGTGACGTAGCAGTCAACGGTCATACTCGAGAGCCCATACAGTACTAGCAATCCGGCAAGACCGACGCCAAGAGAACGCATTAGTGCCTTCATAACACATAACCTCAAAAAATTAAAGAAGCGAGAGTGTTGTCCCGAAGGACAACTAGCTCTCATAAGATTACTGCATTTTCGCCTGAATATCCTTTAACACAGCCCGTGCGTCCTCAACTAAGCTATGCAGCTCGTTGATACGTTCTGGTAAGGTGGCGTCTTTCAGCTGCTGCTGGAAGTGATGCAGGTAACGCGAATACGTTTCGAACTTAGCCTGTAACCATTCCTGATCAATGTCACGCTGTTCTTTTTTCTGCGTGAATTGACGTTGTACCTGAGCATTGCTTTCAGGTAAATTGTTGTGAGCAAAATAAACGCCACCGATATTCATAAACTACCTCATCGTGTTAAACAGTAAGTGAAGATATCGTCGCAATTAAAGAACTTCTCAATTGCCTCTTGTTTTTCCGACCCGCCATCATGAGATAACCATCCCGGCGTTGACCCACCGTGCTCTTCCATCTCTAAAGCATTTTCTAGAATGTGGAAACTGTTGTACCACTCACCCGCGTAGTTATCAAACACCGGGTCCACCAATGCCTCTAACTTTTCCCGCTCGCTGCGGTCAGTAAGTGAAAACGGTATGTCGTGCTTGTTCTTTAAATAGCCGCCAAGAATTCCGACATAAACCAATGCAGCTGCAAAGTCGATTTCAGGCGCGCCGGTGACATCCCCAAACACTTCCTTAATGACACCAGGTAATGCCGCTGGATCAGACGTTAACGCCGGGAGCGAATCGTAGGCAAAGCTAACACACTTGAATTTGTCGTAGCCTTCCCATTCTACCTTAAAGAAGAGATCGGGGAGCGCCAACAGTTCTTTGCCCTTTTCAGTATAAGAAAGGTCTTTGTTAATTAACCCGTCTTTCCAGCACGCAAACTTAAAGAGTTCCAACCCGCCCGGTAAACGGTGATAATTTTTACCTGACGCTATGTCGCCGAATTGAGCGAAAAAGAAGCTGGTGGCTTCATCCGGTCTTCCGCAGCCACAGCCCCAGGCGTTTTCACAGAGGGCGGTGTTGAGGAAATCTAAAATGTCTTCCTGTTCACACCCGTCATAATGTAAAACACCTTCATATGTTGCCAACTTAGTAGCGTCAAAAGGTTTGCAGTGCATCTCTATTAATGATTGGGTCATAATGGTTCCTCAAAATTAATTAGTGGTTTATCTACCCGGGTAATATAGAACCAAAAAAGAATGTATACTAACTCCTACCCATGTGGGTAGGAGTTAGGAGTATTACTTAAAGTGAAAGAAATTCAACGCGTGGGTTTTCAGGTGTCAGGTCGAAACACACCAGGTCGGTAATGTGTTGGAGTTCAACCACGCCGTTGGTGGTGTTCTTTGTCTGAGGAAGTGTCAGACTGCGAATACCGAAATAGGGCTGAGCACCACCATCTATATACGCCTGAAGCGCTTTCGAAGGACTGACCACACCCGTGACCGTGATAACGCCAACCGTACCCGCTTCACTGCGTGGGGAGTCGATGATGTCGTAGTCAAGCAGTGTGCCTGATTCGTTTTCAGCTACTACCGTGGTGATACGACCCAGCCAGCTTTCCGGAGTTTCAGATTCCGCTGCTTTTGGGAACGCCATCTCGCCTACACTTTTACCCAGCATTTGCTGTAAACGTTTTTCGATACGATCGCGATCTAAAATAAAGATCTGATTGTTGCGATTGATCTGCCCGAAGACCCCCAGTGTAACCTTGATGGCACCGTCTACCGTTGCACTAGCCGGATCATACTTGGTGAATTTCTCCTGGAACTCCGCCAGTGAACGTGTGTACCAGTTTACGTCATCAGTGGCATCGGTACCTTCACGGCAGTAGACCACCGTGGCGGGAAAGCCGGGTCTGTTACTGTCCTGGTTAGAAACACCCAAGACGTGATAACGGTTACCTGAATGGTGAACAGCACGATCACCTTTTTTGAAGCTGATTCCTGACATTGTACTTCTCCCGTTAGTGACAGTGTTAGCCGGCGATCTGCGTATTTGCGTTTAACCAACCTTTCAGGTAGTCAACAGCCGACGGTGAAAGACTGTCGATTGTTTCCAGCCAGTTAGATACTTCAGCCGGCGTAAAGTCCTGCTCTTTAACAAAAGCAGTGCCGATCATTAAGCCACGGCGATCTTTGATATCGTTCCAGGATGCGGTGACACATTCGACCAGCGACCAGCCCTGACTGTTGGCAATCAGAGACAAGATTTTGAAGATCGGATAAAGCTCCTCACCCTTGGTCTTCAGATCTTCACTGTCACACGCCTGGTAACCACCACCAAAAACAGCGTGATCCAACAGCACGAGATCAGTTTTCAATTCACGGGCACGGAAACGCACGCGCCCTTTTTCTAAATCGTTAACCACAACTGCATTAGGATTCAGAAGACGCAGATCGACGACATCTTCGATTTTGATGCCGCTGCACGCAAACGCATTGGTCAGACAGACGATAACATCACCTACGTCGTCTTTCAGCTTAGCGAAGCGGTTACCCGCGGCATGACTGCACAGCTCGCCTGCTTCGCTCTGTGCTTTCAGGAACTGACCTTCAAAGTCAGACTGAGAGATGATATTACGGTCAGTTGCCCAGCCACGGATAAGTTCAAACAGTTGATTCATCGTAAACATTTTTTATTCTCTTATTGAGGATTACTGCGCGTTAAAGGGAGAAGTCGTTTTTCTTGATCTTGACCATATCGCCGGTAGTTGGGTGATGCCAAACAATACCTTCGATATTTCGTTCTTTCAAATACTGCCTGACAGCGTAGAAGTCGGTTGGGCAATCTTCCAAGACATCCACACCATGTTTAATCAATACATGCTCTTCCAGTTTTTCTGGATTCGCACCGTGACGCGTGCCGATCTTGGGACCACACAGTTCATAGGTGCCGTCTTCTGGCATGCCGTTAGGGAAACGGGTTAATGCTTCCTTGACGTATTTGTCCTGACCCTTGCCAGGCTTAACCCAACCGGGCCAGTGCAGAGAAACAGGATCAGGGTGGGGTTGTGCTGGGATAAAGTCTTCAGGCGGAGTACGACCTTTCTTAGCATCGTAACGCAGATAGACCTGGCCGTCTTTGATCAGCACAGCCTGACCATCCCACTTACGGGTAGCAATACCCTCACCTTCCTGCACCCACTCCGCACCCTTGGTCACGTCGTTATAGACCTTACGATCATTTTCAAAGCTACGCACAAACAAAGATTTAATCTTTTTCATAACGATCTCTATTGTTAAGGTGCGCGAGCATCATCGCCGTTGGTGTAGAAAGGTCCGTAACCTTTGAGTTCCCATCGGCCGTTGTAATACCAGAGAGAATCAAGAGAATCCATTCCCTCATGGTACAATGTGACAGCTTCGTTGAATGTGCTGGCTACTTGCTTACCTACAATGTGTGCCGGAATATTGTCACCCGTTGCACGATACCAACCTAGCCAGATTTCAAACTCTTGGGCTTTGGGAACGTGGGTATGAATGAATTCATGAAACGGACGAGATAAAACATCACGCTTGCCCTGTTCACGAAAGACGACCGTTGTTTTGGTGGGTTCGGTTTCGAGCATCGCTTTGTTAGCCAGACCAATGATCTCAACGACCACATCATCTTCATTAATTTGAAGATTGCCTGCTCTGAATAGATCGTCCAGATTGGTCTTATAAGGAAATAGTGAGATCAATCTTTCTTCGACTTGTGCAATCATATTTTTAGTCCCAATAGATCCAGGTTAAAACATGTGTATTAAAGTCAGTGCTTTCAATACACGACATTAAGCGATCTTCCCACATTTTCTTTTCTTCTGGACATTTCCAGCTTTCATCACCGTTCATGGTGGCGATGACCTTCATGATGTCCTGAACAGGGAGAACGTGGAAAACCCCTTCGCTCAATTCACCCAGTGCCTTAAAGAAATAAACGATGAGGTTAGTGCCATTGCGGAAGTTCTTGATGTCCTTATAGTCTACCTTGCTGGTAGCGGCATCAAAATCAACCGTCTTCTCATCCATGGACAGCTCTTCAAACTTCTCGACAGTCCAACGACTAATATCGAATTGCAAGCTCATTATCGTTCCTTACACGCTGAATGGATAGACAATTGGATCGTGGTGACGATACCCAATCAACTCTACGTGATCCAACGTCATCTTGTTGACCACATCATCCCAGGTTTTGATTTCAGGACTGATGATCAGAGACGGTGGAAGTTTAGGTTCACGATCAAGTTGGCCTTTTTCCATCAACACAGGATACTGGTTGTCATAGATGTGGGCGTTCACGATCTTGAGATTGGCTTTACACGGACGCGTGCCGGTGATATGCGCCATCAGTTGCAGGAAGAAAGCAACCTGGACGATGTTCGCTGCACCGCCGAGTAAGATGTCCTGACTGCGTTGGAATGAGTTTAAATACAGGTCGTTGCCCAGCAAAGAGAACTGATGCGTGTGCATGCATGGGCGCAGGCAACCCAATTCGAATTCACCCGGGTTCCAGAAGGTAACGATCTCACCCCGGTTATCTTTACCTGCCTTGAGGTCCTCATAAACCTGACGGAACAGGTCAATAGAAGAACCATCATGCTTTGGCCATTCGGTAGCAACAGCGCCGTACACTTTGCCCATGTGGTCAGTGCCGATACGATGGCGGTTCTTTAACCACGCTTCGTTTTCGTTGGCATTAGCATCCCAGGTCTTGGCACCCAGCGCACGAAAAGCACCTGCGTTAGTAAAGCCCTTGTAGTAGCCCAGGGATTCAGCGATCGCCATCTTCCAGTTAAACTTACGGGTGGTTGGTACAGGCAGTTCACCGCGCCGCATATCGATATCGATGTCTGCGTTGATCACGGTGAGACATTGCGTGCCGGTGCGTGGGTTATCGACCCAAACCCCTTCGTCAACAGTGCGTTGGATTAGATCAAGGTATTGCCGTTCTGTACTTTTCATTATTTATCCGCCAGCTTGGCCCATTCATCGGTCATGGCTTTAACACCTTCGCCATGACCATTAAAGATTTCATCGTCACTCAGCGTGAGTTCCTGAGTAATCGGCGCTAATGCATCGAAATAGGGGGTGAGTTCTTGCCGTCTGTGTGGGTTGTTTTCCACCCAATTAAAAATACCTTTCAGTTCAGCATTGAACCCCATGTTGATGCCTTTGTTTTCTGCATCAATCTCGATATCGAAACCCGCCTTGCAAAAAGCGTACATCGTAAAGAGGTCGGGGTAATAACGGAACAAGAGTTCCAAGCTGCGAAACATAGCGGGGCGAAGTTCAGCCTGGACAGCCGCGATCATCTGTTCTTCACTGAGGTAAGTTTCACCGACCATCTTTTCAGAGGCAAAATTAAAGCGACGCATAATCGCCTCTTTTACATTCTCTACGTCTTTATTCGACATCGTGATCAAACCTCGTTTGGTAATCGACATAAGAAACGGTAGATGGAATAGCGACTTCGGTCACCACGTTACAACAAACCGGATCTTCAACCTTTTCTTTATGGATAGCGCGCGCTTCTTCTTCGGAATGCGCAAACACCATTTCAACCTTTTCACCCACCACTACCGGAATAAATAAGAAAAGCTTTAGTGGCTCTTTCATTTTCGATAACGCCAGAAGGGCATTGGCTTTGGCTTCAGCCGGCGCATTAACGTGTCGAGAGGTGAAATCGACAGCCTTGTTACCCGCCCACTTTTTATTGTGTTCCATGCTGGCAGCAACAACTTCACCGTGGACGATGGTAACAACCAATAACTTCATGCTGCCTTTAGAACAGTACTCAAGCGCCTTGGGATCAACCATGGGGAGTTTCCCCAGACCGCGACGACTCTCATTGATGCAGTTACCGTAACCGTCTACAAACATCACGCCGTCTGCTTTCTGAGTCGGGTGACGACCACTGAGGATTAATTCAACATCAGAACACATCTCAGCTTTTAATTCATCTAGTGTTTTCTCGGACATAATGACTTCCTGAAGGTTTTAATAAAGATACTTTCTTCCAGACACCATTGTTCGCCAGCTTTGGCATCTTTGGTATCCACCAGGTTCGTGTACATCACAAAACGAGAGGTGCAGTTCAACCCGTAACGCATGAAGTCGATAAGCATAAACGGCAAGCCCGATGCGCTTAAATAGATTTCACCAATTACCGGTTCGTAGATACATTGTTCTTCAGCGATGGCGTTCGGCATATTTCGGTCCCTCATTCTTACGAAATGCCATAACAACTGCACGGAAACATTTAAGCTTAAGCTTAACTTCCACAGGCAGGTCATTAAAGTCGACTAAGTGAGGATGGGACTTTATTTCACGGTTACGTTCACCTAAGGTCCAACCCTGGTGTAAGCGTTGTTTAACCCAACGATTGTGTAACGTGCGGCAACTCGGAGCAGATAATAGGTACTGTTCGGCCTGATTCACCAGCGAAGCTTTATACCAATCACTGCACAATTCCCACTGTCCCAGCTTGGGTACGCCGAATGCTTCACAAATGGCCTGCATAGCGCCGTGTCCCGCTTTAGCAGCGAGGTTAACTTCTTCTTCAGTAAACGTTTCGTAAATAGGGTGTTGCTTGTAACTCTCTGATTCTGTCATAAAGGGTCCCGAATAAGTTAGCCGCCGAAGGAATGTGAACTGCTAAAGCTACGCCCTACGCTACTGCCAAATCCACCGCGCACCGTTGTTTTAGTTCTAGGAGCCACGGGTGAGGTTGCTCTTGCAATATACGGTGTGCCGTTAGACTTGTTGAATCCCTGACTTAAGGGAGCGCGATAGAGAGCAGCAGCATGCCCACTTTCATTATTGTAAGAAAAATAACGAGGCTGGTTATAATAGAAATAATGACTGCCTGTACCAGCGCTTTGGCAATCATTCGTGGGATCATCGCGTAAGCACTCTTCCCGGCTTTTGTAACGACGTCCGTGGTTCTGTGCATCACGATAACTCTCTTGTTGTAAACGACGACATTGGTCTAAATTAAAGCTCCCTCTTTGTGAACAATCTGTCACTGAGCCATAAGGTGTTTCGCTATAGGTTTTACCGTCACAGCCTGCTAACATCAGCATCACACTCACCATGCCGGTTGCTATCAACGGTTTGTAATGAAACTTACGAACTTTGCGAAAGCGTTCGTAGTTCATGACCTTAGTTCTTTTCATTATGTAATCGTAACTCCCCCGAGCAATAATTACGTTTGTATAAGCGATGATGCGCATTGTTAAAGCGCTTGATCAAAACAAAAACTTGTTTAAAGAGGCACCAATAGTTGTTAGCTCGCCATTCTGCTACGCCGGCAAAATAGTACAGAGCTTTACGTACATCGACGCCAGAGGGCATACCGCAGATATGTCGTGTGACATATTCAACGGTTTTACAAATCTGGTGTTGTTCTGGATGATCCTTGATGGGTAACGACTCTATTGCTATCGCCACTGCCACCGTAGGGATCTCTCTTAAATTATAACCCCTGAGAGCCATGTCTTCAGCTACTCTTTTAGTAAAGTCTTTCTCTGCTGGAAAGCTCACACGCATTTCGCGTGCATAATCATTGAATTTAAAACGGAAAGCATGCTTGATGCTCATGCGGGTAGGTCCTTGTAACAAACAAAAAATTAAGGGAAAACTACTCCCTTAATTTAGTTTACAGTTAAGAGTTATTATTTCACGTTGTGTGGCATATTCCACAGTTCCAGTTCAGACTGGTCCAAACGCATGTACCAACGAGGTAACGGAGTCTCATAGCGATAACCTGCCACTTTTGCATAGAACCAACCTTCGTGATCTTGACGACAAATCACAAAGATCGCTTTCTTCAACGTAGAGGGTCTGTCTATCGCCTGTGACGCCGAGCTAACGATTTGTGTTGCTACCGCTTTGCCTAAACGGAACCCACCCACGGTGACGGGTGTGCACGGTCCCAGCGGATCCACCATGCGATCGAGTTTGAAACGCAACATTGCCAAGTTAGTATCAAATTGTACAGTGATAGTGTTGTTGGGATTTAACCCCTGACTCACAAAGAAGCTGTTGACAATAGAACACGCCCCAGAAGTGTTGATTGTCATGTGCGGTAACAGGTATTGCTTCTCACGAACTGCTGGTCTTTTAGTAACGTTACGGAAGTTGCCTGCCGTACGACCATACCCCAGATGAGCCCTTTCAAATTTCTCAAACATTTACTTCTCCAAAATAGCACGAACATAACGAGTGTATTCGGTTTCCAGAAAACGATCCAGATCACCTTCCACGGGACACGTCACGTCGACGTTCTCATACTTGGCCAGACGCTTACGAGCAACCAGCAGGAGTTTCAATACCTGAATCAATGCACGACTCATCCAACGCATACGTTCCTTGCCTGCGGTCAGCACCGCAATGCGGGAATAACGATTCGTGTACTCGTCACCCCACATAAACACCGCGTTTGCTAAGGTGTCGTCTGGAAGATGTCCCAGCGCGGTTTGTGAACGCTGCTGGGAATAAAGCTTGCCGTGGGGATCTTCTTCTTGCTTGGCGATCCAGGCAGCAGGAGGCGTCTGTACACACAGCAGACCCCGTTCCGTTAGCAAGTAACGGAGCATGTCATCCTTATCCTTGTCGCTGAATGTATCCAGCTTCTCATGGATCTCCTTGGCGCCTGCTGACGTTATCAACTGGTTCTGTAGTTCTGTGCTGAGAGGGAATTTCATTGTTGTGCTCCTAATTATACTTCTGGAATGTTAGAGACTTTATTGGCTACCAATTCGCCCCGGATAAGGCCGTTGGGTAGAACACTTAAAACGTAAACACCTTTATAGGGATAAGGGTAGTTGTCAGGTTTGTTTTCCATCATGGCACGAATGATCTCGTTACCCTTGTTGATACCTAAACGGACAATGCCCTTACGCATAGTGAGCTTGCCGATACAGATTTCAAGTTCAAAGCTTAAGCCATCTGGCGCACCCACAAAAGAAACCGGACCTGAATGTGGAAGGTTATTCCGGGTTAAGAAAGTGTGGGGAATATACATGTGACCGTTGCCGCGAATTGTACCGTGGATAAATGTTGCTTTACTCATCTCTATTTTCCCGCCATTCTTTCTTGGCCATTGTGCGAGCCGTGGCTTTACAATGACCTTGTTTAATGAATTCTTTTGTTTTCATGGTGATAAAGTCTTTTTTATCTTCTTTGATCTCACCACTGCGCGGTGGTCGTTGTGCAGTCGAGGCATGCAACGCCAGAGCACTTATTGCCAGTTGATTAGTTAAATGCCTTTTATCTTTCATCTTTTAAAATCCTATGATACTAAAACAATATAAAGGGGTTTGACTATGTTGAATAAGTTCTTTGGGGATTTCTTTAAACGAACGTTAAGTCCGTTTACGTACCCCGACATGCCAATGCAGTTTTTAGTAAAAGAAGACAAGTTTCAGTTCACCGAAGATTACGTCACGCCTGAGGTAACGATTCCCAAAGGTTTCATTACTGATGGTGCGAGTACACCTCGTTGGCTGAAAGGGTTGTATCCGGGGTATTACAAATATTTTCCGGCAGCAGCAGTGCACGACTATCTTTACGGACAAGGTGCCGTATCGCGTAAAGATTGTGATGCGCTTTTACGAGACATCATTCGCACACGACTCAACATGAGCTGGCGCTATTGGCTGGTAATGTGGATCGCGGTACGTGCGGGCGGGACATCTCATTACACTAAACGTATTATTGAAGGCAACACCGTAGAACCAGTTAAATAAGGATAAGTGACCATGGCGGACGAACAACAAACATCTATCATTGAAAATCAACCCGGCGGAGAAACTTACCCCGAAACCATTTACCTTGTACAAGAAGGTGACGCGGTTAAGGGTGGGGCAGAAGGCATCGCTAATAAACAGGCAACGGGCTTAGCAAAACGTTGTCAGTGGTTACGTGCGGTACTGATACAGTTCAACGGTATCGTCGGTTCGTTGATGGCCCAGATCATTTCAGGTGATGTTACAGCAGCAGGTTCCGGCGTAGGAAATACCGTTTCCAACAGCATGGTAAATTGTTCGGTTGAAAATGTGTCTGCCACCATGTGTCAGATTGCACTCACCTCCCTTACTGATCCCTACACTGCCGATGTTTACATCAAACATATCAAGGCGGTGGGCGGACAAGACCTTATACGGAAAACCGGGTTAGTACTGGATGTCAACGTAAAGGTTAATTTATTTGACGAGGCAATCTCGTTTGATGATCTGGTGGAAGTCATGGTTTACCTTACTGACTCTAAAGGTGCTGAGTTTAAATTCAGCGCAGCGGAAAACGGTAAGCGCGTACAAATTTGGGGGCGTTCTTTGACGTATATCCCAGCGTAATATTCGGTTATCAATGCAAAAAAGAAAATACTAGATCGGGGCTTCCCGATCTAGTATACCTACCTTACCTTTAGGATAATTTCTTTTCAATTGCACGAGCAACGATGTAACCCATGGCGTCATTGCTGATCACCGCCGTGTTGTACTCTACGTACACAGCCACGCCTCGGTGTTCATATTTACCCACACGGTGAAAATCAGAGTGTGCATCGACCACAGTAGGATGAACGCGGTAAACAAACACGAGTTCACTGCCTGTGCTGCAAGGACAATAAATGCCGTCCTCTCGTCGCGCAAATGAACCAAACCCGGAACACACCAGATCCCAGATGTCTTCTTCTATATCTCGATCATCAAGGAAGCTCTTGGGTTGGGCGTTTGCTAGCAACAGTTGCTCTCGCGTTTTAAAGCGACGACTGATCTCGGTTAGCAACTGACGTTCAACAAGTTCATCAAGTGACTCGTTGATATCACTGCAACGTGACAAGGCTTTGATGAAACGACGGATTTGGTTCTTGGCCATGACATTGTTGCTAGGAGTAGGATTGCTCTGCTCCCATAGTGCAATAATACCCTTCTGAATTTCGAACTTGTGCTTAAAGGATTTAAACTGAACGGTAAACGAGGACGTGGCTTTCATGGTTATTCCTTTTTGACCATCTGAGTGGTTAAGGCGTTTCGGTTAGATAAGGAGAACTTATCTTTCCCCAGTGACATCAGTGTTTTTTCTTCAGTGATAGCAACAACATGAGGTTGAATCTTTTCAAGGTCCTGAGTAATCTTCAGGAAACTTTCGCTGAGCTGATCTTCCACTGACGCAATATTGAGGTCTTCACCGTGGGTCATGTAATAACCGTAGAATGCCAACGTGTCTTCGTTATACGCTTCGTTGGTTTTGAACAACGCCTCACGCATCTCTTTCAGTAGGAATTCGCCGTCACGCCCCATGATTCCAAGGTTGGCATCTTGAATCACCAGAGAGGTTGGAATCACCTCGATGCCTTCTTCTGTTTTGAAGTAGTGCATGGCAACCATAGTCCAGGGACGTGTCTGAATACATAACCAATCAAAAGCATGTTGTTGAGCAATGCGGAGGTCACTGCCTTTGAGGTGTTGGGCTAACTCAGCAAAGTGGAATGCGGTAGGGAGATGGTTCATGTCACCAATCACATGGAACTTGCCCATGACAACACGCAGTACGCTGATGATGTGCGCGGTAATACGTTTGGATTGCGGTTTTACTGCTTTACGGGGTTTCTTGTTACCAGCCATTATAATAATCCTTATATGGAGTCAATATACATATATAACTAACTAGGGAATTCCCTAGTTAGTTAAAAGTTATGCAGAGAAAATGTGTCGATCAAGAGCAGGTTCAATGACCTTACGCAGGCAGTTTTCAACCGTAGCATAGTTCAGTGAATGTTTCTTACAAAACTGATCCAGCGCAATGTACAAAGCCTGTATATCAGTCATCGCGTCGAGTTGTTCTTTGTGTTGGGCAAAGAACTCGTCAATCTTTTCTTGCGGGTTATCGCGGATGCCTTTGTTTGCAATACAATCAAGCATCAACAACTTCCTTTTCTTTCTGTGCTTCAGCTTTGGCCTTGGCAGCTAACGCTTCTTTCAGAAAGATATCGAACTGCGCACGGTTATGCACTTTCCCGCTGAGGGTGAACAGCACATCATCGTTGTCGTTCAGAATCAGCACCGCCAAAGAGGCAGGAAGATTTGCCGACAGTTGACCTGGGCGGGTAATGCGCTGAACATCTTCTACACGTATTGGGTTAGAGCTTGATACCCACTTGCCGTCTTCCTTTACGAACACTACGTGCGTGATTGGTTCCTGTTCCATGCGTGGGTAGGGTTTGTATTCTTTCTTCCGGTACTGCAATGTATTTTTCATAAAGGAATCTCTCAGTGGTAATCACAACATAACATAGGTGATCATCCAGCCATTAATCTGAACGTGACATAGCCCGCGATAAATAGAGCAATGAGGACGACACCCGCCACCGACATGGCAATGGTGTTTAATCTCTCTTTGCGCTTTCTGGCCTTTACCCGGAGACGGTAATTGTCCACGGTTTCATCAAGAGTTGTTATCAACCCCTGGGTGCGATTACACAGGCTTTCAACACGGTTGATTTCACCCATCAACTCATTAGCGGTGGGGGTCATCTTTTTGCGGTTCTTTAAGCCCACGGAATATTCTTCAAGCAGTGCCTGACCATCATCAATGAGTTTTCCTACTTTGTAAATGTAAGTCCACTCTTCTACCAGGTTTTTGATCTTTTTAGCGAACTGGTCAGAGAGTTCAGCAAAACGAGAATCACACTCCTGGAGTTTCTTCTCAGGTGTAAACAACGCCATAACTATCTCCCAAAGAAATAAACAAACAAACCAATGACAGCCGCGATCGCAACCATATAGGGGAAATTACTTTTACCGACATCTTTCCCTTCTTCAGGAAGGGGTCGTGTCTTGGTATGGGCAATTTCTCCGTGCAGGTGAGTAATGGCGCGCGCCAACACAGGTATGACGTGTTCTACATCGACCAACGCATCTACCTTAGCCTGCGTTCTTCCTGACAGGATAGCGTTGTTTACGGCGCTGTGGGTGTCGTTCTTCAGAGTCAGCGCAATCAACAGCAGGTCTTCGGTAATCCGGTTATCAAGGATGTGGGTAAAGTGCGGATGTTCTCTTACCTCATCAATGAGATTATCGAGAACGTCTGCTTTCTGTAGGAAAAACGAATAACGAGCCTTAAGGTGGTGGTCGATGTCCATAATTACCTCGTGAATAAATAAACAAAGAAACCAATTACGCTCATGAAAGCGACAAGCCCGCAGCATGAATTACACAATACATTTAGGGTGTCTTCATCAGTAGTCGGTTTAACTTCATTCAGCGCTCGGGTTTTGGTAAAGTCCGCCTTTAACTCTTCACGAAGTTCGATCATGTCGTTGACACAACTCGTGACTAAGCTGAGCGCACGTTTATCAATGGCGGGGCGATCTTCCACCGGCGTATCGTGATACGCTGTTACCCTGAGGTCAAATTCTTTCCAAACGATATCGCCTGCTTGGAAATATTTCTTGAAATCATGAGTGATCTCCAGTGCATTGGTATAACGAACAAATTCCATGATCTCTTTAATTAATAAATCGCATTGTTCAGAGAACATATCCATTGCGATTTTTATTTCAACGTTTTCAATGTCAGATGTCTTCTCGTTCATTAAGTACCTCGGACTGCTTAAATATAAAGAATATTTTCTTAACCCAAATAAAAACTTCAGCAATTAAACCCAAACCTAAAAGGACTGCAAATAACCATAATAATTTTTGTTCACCCGACATCGACTGCCTGTTCTCCTACTTTGTGAAGTCCAATCTGAAATAGTGGACGTTTTGAATAACCAACCTGCCGCGATCTGACGCATCAGGCATAAACTCGCCGTCTCCAACCAGCGTAGAGATAAGGGGGAACTCATCTTCTATCATCTGGTTAAAGATCTTTTTCTTGTTACCCCCCGCCATCAGTAAACCATACACGATACCGCCTCGCACCTTGGTTTTAACCACGGTTGCACAACGGTTGGTTAGAGGCGTGTGGTCTGATAAACGCGGTGAGGTCACAATAGGGATCAAACCATCCGCAATCATGCGGGTGAGTTTTTTATAGGTAACGATATGGAGATCAACCGCAACCAAATCCACCAGAGGTAACCAGTGAAGCAGTTTCCCATTATGCAGGGTGGGGACCAGCTTACCCTTAATCTGGTTACCCATTAACCCACCGCGGGATTTTTCAATCTTCTTTGTCTTCATCTTGTAATCTGTAGTTAACGTCACTGTCCTTGTAATCACGAGCTTTCTTGGCAATGGCCTGCCGCTCAAAGACACGGTAACGTAAACCTGCTTTAACCGCTTCCGGTCTTTGCAAGAATTCCATAATCGTGATGTTGTGTTTCTTTAGATCGGTTTCAATCAGTGCCGAGAACATGCGGTCCCAATCATTGCCGTCATGAAAGAACAGAGTGATATTTGTTGGCAGTTTAACAAACCCGCGCAGTTTACCGAAATCAGAGGTTACACAGAAGGGAATGTTGTTTTTACCGAGACACACAAAGCGCATAGTGCCTGTGCCGTCATCACCCTGATAACAGAACCCGTGAGAGATCTGCTTACGATGAGCTACCACGCAGTCATTGAAGTCGTGGTAATAGGCGCTACGGGGTTTGAGCGTATCCAGAGACACCACATGAGTATTATCAATGATGATCATCTTACTTTCCTGATAAGCTTAAGGGATTTAGCATGGAAGACATCGTAATCAGTGGTGACCATGAAGTTATCAATAAAAACCATAGCCTTATAGATTTCTTCCGCAGTTAATTTAAGTGAGTCGTAGAAGCGATATGACCCATTAGGTGAGATATAGATGTCGTGCTCTGCGTCACGGAAAATAACCTTTTCGTTCTCCCGCACAACGGTGTAGAACGAACGACGTGTTACCAAAACCAGCTTAAAGTCTTGATCGAAATCCAGCGCGGGTTCATCGTCACTTAACTTTCCGCTTTCATAACGCCTTATATACAATAACACCGGGTCGAGGATTTCAGGCACCACGTCATTGTCAAACACGTAGGCGATGTCATTCTCGGGAGTAACGTTGATTTTGGCACCGATGTGTTCGCGGAACTTATTGATGCCTGCGATGTTTTGTTTGTGCACAACCAGGTGGTCAGCGACCAGCGTGCCTGCACGATAAACGATCAAAGTCATAATGCCTCCAAGTGGAGAGCCGAAGCTCTCCACCGGTTAGATTAACGTTGAGGGAAACGATGTGACATCTGAGACATCGCTGGGTGGGACTTCACAGGTGTATCGACACCAGCTTTGGGTTTGGCTTTTGCCACAGTACCTTCTGGTTCCAGGCTCAGCACACCTTCGTGGTAATAGAGCTTGTCACCCACGCGCAGCTTGTCCATGGTTTCCTTGTCCACGCTCAGGCGCAGCAGGGCGTCGTTGTAGCCGACATACACTTCATCCGCACCGGCTTTGCCAGTAACCACAACCGTGGTAGCGAAACGAACTTTACCGTGCTCTTTATCACTGATCTTAATTGCAATAGACATGATGTCTCCTTAATAATGACGGGTATCCAACAGCTGTCGGATTCTTTCTTTAATGATGACTTGTTCGTACTCAGTACCAAGCCATCCCATTTTGCTAAACACAACGGTAGCCGTTCCATTGGTATTGAAGAAGATGTTTTTAATCTTGACTTCAACTTCACGTGTTTCCCGCTGGACTTTGAATTTCAAGCCAGGAATAGAAAACACCATCGCCTCAATGATGTCACGCCAGTGCACAGACAACTGGGTATAGGGAACAGTAACGACTAGACAAGAACTATCACCAGTACTCAACATGTTCAATTTCCCCCTTCCAGTTAGTAGACAGATCGAAGGAGTGTGTGTAATTAGGTGGAATATCCATATCAACGATCAAGGTGTTGCTACGCTTCTTGTCATTGAAGCGCAGGCTTACAACAGTCCCCACGTTTTCTTTACCTACCTTGGAGGTATAACGCTTGGCGTTAAAGATCGGCAGTCCCTCGGGAGAATTGATCTTTTCCCGGAGCTGACGTTTAAGAGTGGGTGTCAGTTTATTGTGCGACAAGTTTAATTTACTTTTGAACAAAGCCATCTTTATAACCCCTATACAAAGTTTTATTGTTGGAATACATCATAGTAATATAGGTTTGAATTTAAATAACAACGCATAAAAAAGCCCCACCGGGTTTCCCCAGTAAGGCTTGATTTAATTGCAGGTGTTAAGTCGTGAGCTTGTGTTCTTTAATTTCTTCTAAGATACCGAGTGCCATCTGCTGCTGCTGTGCTAACTGAGCCACAGCCTTTGTCAGAACCAGCTCAAGGTTCCGGCTCAACTCAATTTCCATGTAGTCGGGAGCGGCCTTCAACGTTTGGATTGCCACCAACAGTTCTTGTAGGGTGTGTTTAAAACTGTCATCCACTTCGACTTCATACTTGGCTTGCTGCTTTTGTACTTGCTCGAAGTAAATTTCAATCACACCTAGAAGCTCTGCCTGATTACGTTCCAGACATTGTCGTAATTCGTTACTCAGTTCTTTACGGAAACGTTTCGCTAATAAGGACGGCAGCAGCTTATAACGAAACCACTCTACCACCACCAACATTGCCATAACCGCCAGAATCCCTTTTACAAATTCCATATACTACCCCCTAAGTAACAGTCGAGCCAATCAGATAAAGAAATGACGAAACAAGAAACCGAAGATCACACCCACGACAATGTAAACAATAACAGTCAAGGCCATGGTCATGACACGTTCCTTATAATGAGCTGCGGTATACAGCATAGTATTTAGTGACACGTAGTCCGAGGGGAACGGAATACATAAAGCGCGTATCGAGCGTAATCTGAATAGGGGTCAATGTCAACAATGACACCATTGATTTTAATCGTTATCAGGCCAGAGAAAAAGATTCCAAACATAGTCCACTCGACAAAAAAATAAAGAAAAGGAAGAGGGGAGCCGAAGCCCCCATCTATTATAATACAACAACCGCCTTGCGTGGTTTGTAACTGACGTTCAGAACACGGAAGACATTACCTTCTTTGTCTACTGTGTGACAGAGTTTAAAGTCCATCTCTTCTTTCTTGTCAATTGCATCGCGCAGCTCGCGGTACTTGGGACCGAAAGGGCGGATCACTGCGGTGACTTCACCCTGCTTGCCATCGGTGCTTCCGTTCATATGAATCTTAACTTCATCGATCTTGAAGCCGGTGGCAGGGAATGGGACTTCATGGAACTGACAGTATTCCACATCAGCATTAACACCCGGCTGGGTGCCGTGGTTGGTACTAACAAAGCCGCTGCGCAGAATACGCGTAAAAGTCTGACGAAGATCAGTGGCGAGTTTTACGCCGTGATCCTTGCCGCCTTTGCGGTTATCAAACAGAACCACGCGGAAACCTTTCTCGCTCTCGCTTACTGCAACTTCTTCTTTGATCTTCATGAACATGGTAGTGCCTCTTGACTAGTTAATAAGAATATCTAAAAAAGAACCCCCTACAATAATGGGGGCGAACCTAATAGGTGGCTCTCAGGGGTTTTGTCCTGTTCTTATTTAGATACTCTCCTTAATAATAGGCGGAGCAGTTAAAAACCACTCCGCCACCGTTTATTACAGGTAAGCAGCTAGTTCAGCGGTAGTCGCCGGAATAGCATTGGTGTTGTTATCGATGATGGTCTGAATCTCATCGGATGCCGATTCAATGATGTCACCACCAAAGAAACGGTTCTCGAGATATTCGCCCAGCATCACACCACCCAGGCCCAGACCTGTACCCGCAGAAGCTGCCAGTGCGGTTTTCACCAGCTCTGGTAACTTGCGTACTGCGTCTACTTTGGTGAACAGGTATTCTGCACCGAAGTAAGAAGCAGCGGTACCGGTTAAGCCACCTGCAATTGCGCCCACAGTGAACTTCTTGTTGGCAACGACGTTGAAGCCCGCGGCTGCCAGTGCAGTACCGGCGGCGATGAACTTAGGCTGTAACCAACCTTTGCTCGCTTCATCCAGACCAATCAGAGACTGTTCAATCTCTTTGGCGATGGCATCGTTTGCCTGCTCAGCTGCTTCTTTTGGATCAACGCCTTTTTCTACAGCAGTGTCAAATGCTTTGACGGCGCTGCGGTTAACGTTCAGCAGAGTCATTTCTTCACCGGACAGTGTTTCGCCACGCTTGATGCGCGCTTCCAGTGTGTTCATGGCTTTACGTTGAACTTCGATCGGTGTAGCAACACCGCTTTCCAACAGCACTGGTGTGGTCAGGTCGTAGTCCTTCAGTTCGTTCACGGTGTAATGCAGCCCGGTACGTTTATTTACCAGGCCATTGAACTCACCGTACTGCGCTGGCTCGATCATAGTCTGCAGCTCATTGGCATACAGATGTTTGATGTAGTCAGGGTGAGCGTTCTGCTCACGCAGGTGCTTGATTGTTTCCACCAGTGAATGTGCAGCAATCTGAGCAGTTGAACGCTGTGGGATAACTTCGTGTACAGCAGCATCAGTGTTGTTGTTGTTAGCAGTGTTCTGTGATTTGTTTGACATGATATATACTCTCTCAAAGTTTATATGGGATATAAGGGATGTAAAACATTTCCTATGTTTATACACCTGAGTAATATAGACTTGAGAAAAACTATAATCTAAATTTGCAGCTAAAAAAGAAAGCCAAATAATAACCCTATCCCGCAAAGGATAGGGTTATAGAGTTATTTGATTAGGTTTTGGAAGCGTGTAAATAGAATACGGAAGTACAGTTCTGCCGGCACGTTGTCTTGTGCACCCAGCGAGAAAGCATCATTAACTTCTACCAATGTCCATTTACCATCCAGCTTTGCCACGTCGAATGAACCGTGGGGTTGACCGAACTCAGTTAATAGATTGGCAATCTCCCGATTCATGTTCGTTAACTCAGGATCTTTAACCGAGCAGTGGATGTCAAACAGTTCTCGATCCAGCTCAACGTAATAGTAGACGCGGTTCTCCTCTGTGAATTCCACAGGCTTACAAACGTGGATCTCGGTATTCTGAGACACGCCTTGTAAACGGAAGTCTTCCAGATCCTTACAGACAAACCCAGGGAAACGCTTAACTTCTTTAGCCGGCTTAATGAACTTGGGTAAGTGTTCCGGCTTGAGATCAGCCAAGGTAAGTTGAGTGACCTGACGACGCAGATAGCCCAGCACACAATACGGGTAATCGTAAGGCAGTGGGAGTTCTTTGTCGTACTTGCGTAACACTTCACGCATAAAGCCGATGGAACCCGACGCAAACACAAAGCCATCAGGAAGTTCTAACTTCTTAACCTGCTTCTTACCCACGGGTACGATTTGAATACCGGTTTTGAAGTTCGCTTCCAGGAAGGTTTTGATTAACTCTTCCTCAGGTCCATAAACACCTGTACCTCTTTGTTCTAACCAAAAGACATGCTGCACAGTGATTCCCCCTGTTTGATTTTTTCGACGATAAGACCCGGGTCAATAGGACCGAGGTGTGTTCGGGTTGGATTAGATAAGCCACGTTCAATGATCGTGCGCGATTCCCCTCGCTGCGCATATTTCTCGATTTTGATCATTCCCCCGTAACGATGGTGATATTTCCGCATTGACAAAATATAGTGGAATCCATCATGTTCGAATTCCTGCTTAAAGCGACCATCTATGAAACAGGCTGGACTGCTCTTGGCTTTAAATTCTTCTTCTTCATCACCGTACTCTTGAAGATGAACAGAAATCCCCAGCGTTGCCAGCGTGCGTTCGATGCCGCGGAAAAGCGTAAGGTGTTCGAAGTTGCTTTCATCATAAGGCAGTGCGCGTAATGCCATCTGTCGGTAGATTTCCGCTAATTCAATCAGGCCAACATCAAGGTGCTCTGGTTCCATTGAGAAAACAGTTGTTCCCAACTTTACGGATAACAGACCTGAAGCTGAGCCAGACTGGAAGATAAAAGAGTGGTCGAGTTCGCCAGTTTTGATACTCCATTTGCCGCGGTGTAATTCAGTGATGATCATAATGATTCCTTGAAGTTGCGTGCATAATCCTTACACCTGATAAAGGGTGTAAGGAATGAAGTTATTGACAGTTTCTAACGGTTTCGTTGGAGAAGGTCAGGGTTTGTCCTAACCAATGATCCAGTCCTGCTTTCACGACTTCTAACTCATAGCCGTCGGGTTTGTACACCAAACTCATATGTAACAGCAGTGAGCCGAAAGAGTGTTCGTAACCGGCTTCACGCAGGCGGGTAAATTCGCGCTGTAAGCCGATGGAGTGCAGTTCTGCTACGATGGCATCACCCAATGGCTTAAAGCCCAGCACAGTGGCTGTGAACAACGCATCGGGGTTAATGACACAACGGGTTTCTTCGCATTCACGATCATCAAACATCATCGTGACGTGGAACGGAAATTCAGATACCGGATGCAAACCCAGTTCAGCAATATCACGACTGAGTTTACGTTCTTCTTCTTTCACCAGGTTAACGGAGATATAACCGAGTTTGGTCATGTTGGTTCCTTAAGTGCGTAGTGAATCGTTTCATAGCATCCCTACGTCGGTTCCAACTGCGGTACTTACTGCGACGTTGAAGAAACTTGCGTAACCCATTAGGTAATGTTAAACCGTGTGGGGTCAACAGGTGTTCGACAAAGATGGCTCGATCACGACCGTTAAAATAATAACCCTGTAAATCACAAATTGTTTTAATCGCACTGCCCTGATAAAAAGGCGGTTCGTCATCACCCATGTCATTGAGTTGTAGTGCCTTGACACCTTGACGACTGATGCCGTTGGGGAAATACGCGTCAAAGATAAGGCCGTTCTCTTCTACCCATACGTGCCAACCTCCGGCACAGATGGTGGGTGACAGTCCTTGCGCTTTGGCTAACATATAGACCAGCGTTGCCATGACGTAGCAGTCGCCGTTATTGATTTTTGTTTCCAGCGACAGTTTGCTTTTGGGCTCTTGCTTGTTGTACAGCGTACGAAAGTGGGGCAGCATACTGCGAATGATGTCAGCATACTGCGCCCGTTTGTTATCCATTGGTGACATATCCAACATCTGCTTCCGTGGGGTTCTTGAGGGCTTCGCCAGCGGCTTCATCTGCCATGTCATTATACTTATCTCCAGAATGTCCCTTGACCTTGAAGAAGCGCACCTTGTTCTCTTTCAACAATGCATGCATCTCTTTCCAGAGGTCGAGGTTCTTGATGGGTTTCTCAATACCGGTTTTCCAATCCGTGTTGATCCACTTCTTCCTTGCCCACGCCCAGACCCAGGCAGAACAACCCTGCTTGACATAGTTGGAGTCGAGATAGACATCAAAGGTTTTGTTAGGACCGAACTCTTTCAACAGTGCAATCAGTGCCATCATTTCCATTCGGTTGTTGGTGGTTAAATGGTAGCCTTTTGATAAAGTGAGTACTTCTTCACTGCCTTCAATCGGGAGTATGACCCCGTAACCACCTGGACCTGGATTGGGGTTTGCACCGCCATCCGTATAGGCCACTATAATCTTTTCATCCACGTTTACTCACCTTAATAAAAGGGGGAGGTTTCCCTCCCCAATGTGTGTTACCAGAAATTCGAATACCCTACGGTTTCCAGTTTCTTAACTGCGGCCACAGAACGGGCAATTTCGATACGATCACGTAGCGTGTTGGTTACGTGACGGGTTACCTGTGCACTGACTTCGCTGACACCGAATGAGGATTCGATAGCGCGACGCACGTACGCTTCCATGTTGTCGTCCAGTTCAGCATACTGCATGCCGGAATGACGGAAACGGAACGGAGGACAGCCACGACGATCATCTTCAATCAGCGCAGAACGTTTTGGCTGTTTCGCGACTTCATAATGCGAGCTGCCGTATTCGTCATTGCCGTCGATGTTCAACCAGAAAGATTCACCGCCGTTCAGCAGAGAAATTCTCAGGTTACCGTTGACCGGAATCACCGTGATGTCAAAGATGCTGTTAACTTCAACGCAGCCTTTAGACGTCAGGTAAGTACGGTCGGTTTGGTGACACGCTGTTTTGTTGATACGGATGCTGGTTGTCGCATTAATGTGCAGTCCAGTTAAACGACTGCCTTCAATGCTTACCAACTTGGACGTGAACTCGCTCTCTTTGATTTCAGAGCGCTTAACGTTAATTGTTGATTCGCCAAAGCGCACATCTTTCAACTGCGACTTGCTGATAAGGTGACGACCAAACGGCTTTTCACTGCCGTAGGTGGTAACCTGCACCAGGGTACTGTGGCTAACAAACGCATTTTTCAGACAGCACTGTGCGAAGTCGTCAGAAATAACCCGCGAGCTCTGCACGATGACGTTATTCCATTTCTGGTTCACGATCAAGTTGTCACCCGCAGCCACGACGTTGGTCAGCGCAGACTCTGCCACTACCATCACGCCAAAACGACGCTGTAACGCCGGGCCGGTTTTTTCCCAATGGCTAGGTGCTTTGATATCTTCGGTCAACGTGACTTTACTGCCGTGCGCCAGAATCAGCACCTGATAGATACGGTTATCGATCAGTTTGCTACGCAGCGGTGAAGTCAGTTCGTCGTGGTGGTTATGCATGTCGTCTTGCTTTGGTACGACCGCATAGACATAGACATCCCACAGACGTTCTTCTTTAGATACCTTTGCCCAGACCTGGTTGCGGCTAAAACTGTAGTCAAAACCGCGCTCTTCGAAATAGACACGGGAGATAGGTGCCTTGTAACCTTTCACCACCGGCTGGATAGTTTCACCCGCGATAATCAGTTCACTGCCCGCTACGGCATCCGGTTGGTTACCCCACCCATGGTAGTAGCTGCGCATTTCAGCGGTAGCCACCTTTTCCACTTCCAGCGTGTTCAGCGCCTGGATCTCGAGGTTTACTTCCTGAGTTTGCACAGCCGGTCCCGGGATTTCGATGCCCATGTAGCTTTTCTTCTGCACGGGCGCAGCAACTTCTTCTTTGATTTCAGCTACCACTGTGGCTGGCGCTTCAACGTTTACCGTAACAGCATTTTCAGCGCCTGCATTTTCCACGGGTGCTGGCTCAACGACTTTCTTCTTGTCCTGTGCTTTTGACATTTCACTACCCTTTTATTAACGGTTTAAAGAACGTGCTAACAGATCGATGTTGTTGTTCAGATTGGGTTCAATAAGGAAGATGAACACCTTGCCGTTGGCACGACGAGTTTCCTTGTTTGCCCAATTGCTCAGGAAAGGCAGTTCGCGACGGTCCAGCACCGCACGAATATACAGTGCGTTTTCTTCCACAATGTATTTCACCTTGTCCTGCATGTGCATGCGGAAGCTGGCGATTTGATCAGCCGGACCTGAGATTTCTACTTCATCGTAATCTTCATAGCTCATAGTGCTTTAATCTCCTTAACGATCTGATTGAACTCGGTATCACGACGTACATGAAGCAATGCGATACCCAGCTTACGGGCTTCTTTCATGGAGTTGGTTTCGGTGTCATCAACCGTCGAACCAACAATCACACACTTAACCTGCTTGGTGAGCCGTGGCACGACTTCTATGCCACTTTTCAACAACAGCTCGGTCATGACATTCCGCGGAGAATCAAACACGCCTGTGAGCACCACACGCACTAGATTAGGGCGCTGTGTATCAGGACGCACTGTTACTGCCGCCGCCAGACGTTCGATATAACGCATCTGGTTTTTGTCACTGCTGTGTTTCAACAAACTCAGTGCTTTGGCCGGGGTAAGTGCTTCCTTTACACTTTCAGGTTCTTTGATAAATTCCAAGAACGTTTCCAGTGTTCCCAGCTTGTGGCTTAACTTGGCGGATTCCGTGATGCCGAACTCTGCCATGTTCAAGACATAGATGAACTGACTCAGCGTCATCTTACGGGCATTTTGAATAGCGGCGTAGTGTCGCGCACCGGCCTGGGCTTGGTCTAAACCAAACAAATCCAACGGCGTCTTCACTAGCCCTTGTCCAACCCACTCTTCCAGCGTATTGGGACCCAGACCCTGGATATCCAATCCCTCTTTTGCCACGGCACGCTTTAACGTACTCAGTAGTTGATCGGTACAGCCTTCGGGATCATTACACACCAGCGATGGACCGATACGACTCACTGACCCTTTACAGCACGGACAGCGTTCAGGCAAGGTAAACCGCGCACCCTGACCTACCTCAATCACGGCATGTAGGTGAGGAACACAATCCCCGCTCATCACCACACGGATCTTGTCCCCGCGCCCCAGCTTTAATCGTAGGAAGTTACCGGCGTTAAACAGGTTAGCCTGTGAACACTTACTGCCGTCGATATTAACTTCTTCGTACACCAGCTTGGGAACGATCTGGTTCTTGTTAACACTCCAGGTTACGTCCAGCGCTTCAGTGTCACCAAACAACGTGTTGTACTTAAACGCCATAGAGGAAAACGGGGCTTTGTCTTGATGATCAACACGCTCGTGGTAATCGAGCTGGTTGGCTTTCAGCACATACCCATCAAACGGCACGGTCTTGTTGCGAGCCTGTGACATCAGGTCTTTCTCTGACACCAAATCAGGCACGGCAAAACCTTGCTTCACCAGCCATTCACGCACCTCTTTACCGGTGGTGAACTTCAGTGCTTTGATTACTTCCGGCGAGACTTCATAAGCACTTAACGTAATCATGCCGCGCGCGTTCCGCGTAGGTTCTGCACTGCGCACCCAACCTGATACCTGATTGCGTTGTTTCTCGATTTTCACACCATTGGCTTTGAGATGCGCAATGTCGTCAAAGGTCAAGTGAGCTTCACAACGGATATCGAACGCGGGAATGTCTTTGGTGTCTTCCAGCAATTGCGGCAGGGACTTAAACAGTTTGCTGTTGTGGGAGACATCTTCACCCTTGGTTGTGGTGCCTTTAGTCAAGACATGCGCCAGACGACCGTAACGGTAAATCAGCTCAATCGCTAACCCGTCAATCTTGGTTTCGATATAGCTTTCGCGGTACAGTTTCTTAAAGAAAGCATACTGGTTAAAGTCATAGGTGCGGCGCAGGGAAATGAAGGAACGTAGGTGGGGAACTAACTTCAACGCGGTTCTCTGTTCAAACAACGCCACCGCCCTGTCTTCGCTCTGAAGGGCTTCGAGCTCTTTTACTAGGTCGGGGTTGTCTTCCAGCAGGGACACCAGAGACAGCTTTAACAGGTCATATTCGCTGTCGCTGATCTCGCTTTCGTTGAGCACAAAGAACAAGTTATCGTGATAGTCGATTTGTTCTTGTAATTTCAACGCTTGTTCAATGAGTGGGGTTTCCATAGTTAGCCTTTGGGAAATAATAAGTCATTAATATGGTGGTCCAGTTTAATTACATCGCTGGCTTTACGCTGGTTGATGTAACGTGGAATGGTGTGCTGTTTGTCCCAAATAATCAGCCGACTGTCGGTGTCTAACGCAGTTTCACCAAAGATTGGGTTATCGTCTACCAGCACAAATGCACCGTGTTGCTTTTGCAAATATGCCACCTTGTTGGGGTGGGTTTTGCGGTCAAGCATGTAAACGTGTTTGAACTGAATGCCGCTGTAGTCACGTGCTAACGCAGCCTGGGTCAATGACCCATCTTTGTCAATGCTTAGACGGTGAGTGCAAATACCCAGATCCACTTCTTTATTAACCAACAGACGGAGCACGTACTGACGGAGCTCTTCATCGGGTTTGGCTTCACTGATAAAGGTAGTGCGTTTTAAGCCGTGTTCCCACACGCGCTCATCAATGATCTTTGCGGTGGCGGGGTCAGTGTGCTCGAGGTCTTCACGCAACGTCAAGAAGTCTTGCTTGGGGATAAACAACTGGTTTAACATTAAGCGGTCAGCGTGATCCATCCCCTTGCTGTTACGCAAGTAGGCGGTCATATTGGTGTCGATATAGGCACCAGTCAAATAGAACACATCGTCCAGGTCAAAAAAGATAATTGGTTTCATTATTACGAATCTCGCAAATGGCAAACATAAAGGAGAGGTGTTACCCTCTCCTTTATAGGTTGGTTTTTATGGTTTGATTGTAGAGGCGACGAACTGTAATGAGGCGTCGACATCGAACTGATCGGTGAAGCCGGTAGAGAGACATTCCGGTTTACCACTGTTAAAATTGATATAACCCAAGATTAAAGACCCAACCATAACACAGTAGTTGGCATTATTGTTTTCAATAATAGTGACGTTACACGGCATGCCTTGAGAAGCATTTATTACGCCGTTATTAATGTAACATTGCAGTGGAGACTTCTTCATAGTTCCCGCTCTGTATTGTATTAATCAGTTGTTCATACTTGGTGTTGTTAACCAGTTGCGAACACTGTTGTTTGTTATGACGAATTTTGGCATTCATTTTCTCACGGAACTGGGCGACTGTTGCCACCTTACCGTTCACCGTGAACATGCTTCCGTTACCCCGTGAAATACGAACATACTTAGACACCTTGGCATTGGGATTGCCTTTTAATATCTTCTCTGCTCCATATAAACCCACGAACCAACTCATATAGACATCGCCGTCACTCACCGGTCGATGTACCTTGCTTTCAAGGTATTTACGGTTCTCTGCTAAACCTGCTGCACCCACAAGGATATTTGCTCGCTTATTGTGGACAGAACTTTTAGCAGAAACGCCCATCTTTCTGGCATGTTTCTGAAGATCATTGCGCCATTGTCGATCGCTGTACTGCATTGCTCCTTTTACACTGGAATACTTGTTATGGACGTTGTTACCGAAATTACTTTCGATGTAGAGCACGGCAGCTAACAAGTCCGCATTGGTCCCGGATTTCTTTTCTGCTTCTACGATGTATTGATCGATTTTTGCATAAGCCTTTGCATCGGCTTTGGATATGCCTGTTCCGCTGTAGCTCGCATGAGCGGCGGTTAACGAGGATAGAGCCAGTAACGCACCTAAGATAAAAGATTTAACGATGGACTTCATTTTTTATTCTCCGACATTTACACAAGGTAGAGCAAGCTTTTACACTTGCATCTACCCTAATAATGTAGGCCTAAAATTAATTAGCCTTTTTGGATGACAGTTACGCGTTTAAATACGTAACCTTTGTGAGTTCTCAACTTACCGTTAACCACGGAATAAACATTGCTGGCGTGGAAACCTTGCTCCACCATATCTCTCCGACCAGTGAATAACACTTTATGACCGGTAACTGTGTGGGTACCTTCGATAGCACCTTTTAAACGCAAAGCGCGTGTTTTCAATGCCTCGATAAAACCTAAATCATACTTAGCATTATTGTGGTTGATGATGTCCTGGTTAGTAGCTCGGCGCCAAGTGCAACCATAAGTAATGCTTTTACCCGACTTAACGGCGTACGACAGAGCATTGGGTTTAAAACCTAAAGCCCTCATGCCGCTCGAGCCAGCTAATAACACTTCCTTTCCCTCATAACCTTCCAAGACACATGTGCCAATGACGGGTTTGGTTAACGGACTATCCATGCCTGTTGGATGCAAACCGGTATTCACCGCATGCTCGACATTTTCTTTCCGCGTACACCATTCGAGATTAGTGAAGTCGTTATTGTTCTTGATCCCTACGATGTGGTTAACTTCAAGCTCGTGGTAAGGCCTGTCCTTTAAGTGGTCTGGGCGTGGGATGAACACAGCCGCAACTAAACGGTGTATGCGCGTTCCGGTATGCGGTTTGTTGAACCCTTCCAGCTTTAAATGCACTGAACGGTAACCATCTGAATTACCCCCAGTATTTCCACTCTTGCTCTTGTACCCACGTAGATTGATGAATCTCCCTTTATTGCTGACGAACTGATACTGAGTGGCGTAATGGCTGCATTCATTATCTAAATAAAGCCCCCACGTCAGATACACGGCGGGTACCCAGACTTCGTAGTCGGGATCTTCCTCGATACGTTTCTTCAGCGCATCATGAAGAATGGGGACGTTGTCAGGATAGTCGCTGGCGTGATACACCTCCAGTTCCTCTGCCGTTAACAAGTCCTCTGCACCGTTGTGTTCTTTCAAAAAAGCTTCCAATGCGAGCTGATACTTCACTTCATCTTTCTTCATATTCAAAATCCTACCCAAGGCAATAAACGGGATTGTTTATTACCTGGATAATGTAGGCCTGAATTAATTTGCGCGGGAGATTACCGTGTGTGCATTGACTTTCCCCTGAATGGTTAACCCGTCACTGTTAATGGCAATGATGTTTGGGTTATTGAACATCCCATGCTGCGCCGCATAGTGCGACACCATAAAGAGTTGTTCGTGCTCTTTATCAGCAAAGATGCTTTGAATGTAGGCAAAGAAACGCGTCCGGTTAACTTCATCCAGAAACGCACCTACCTCATCCATAAACATCGGGAACCAACTTGGCTTGTAACGCATACCGACTTTGCGAATAGCCCAGTTAAGGATTTCGCTTTCACCTGCTGAACAATCAGAGATGTCAGAGGCTTCGGTATTTTGTCCATTCACCACGGGGAAGCGATACGTGAGATCGCCATTATCTTTGTTACACGGTTTCAGCATCAAGGTTATTGCACTGAACTCTTTGATAATCGCATTGGTGTTACCGCAGAACGTTTTGATAAAGTCAAGCATGAGCTTACCAATGAACCCTTTGTTTGGACACAGTCCATCCATCAGGGCTTTTACGATCTTGGTGCGGCGTTTAAGACGCTGAATATCCTGGTCAATGGAATCCACAACAGAGTGCAAGCTCTTGCTACGGATGATCTCAGACATGCAGTGGTTCTTCTCTGCACTGCGCCCGGCAATACCAAAATCCACCTCTTTCTTGAGTTGGTGTTGGAACTCGCCGACCAGAGCACTGTGAAAAGAACGCAGTTGAGTTTTAAACAACTCACGGCGCGTATCGAACTTTTCCATCTGTTCCAATAAATAACGGTCGTTCCGCAAATGAGTGTTCACTCGACGAATCGCGACGTTATGATAGTGGATACTTTCCTCAGAAGTTTTGATCTGTTTGATCAGCCCTCCTATATAATTTTGCTTAAGGAGATTAATCTGCGAGTTATTCACTTGCTGCTCTTTCTCCAACGGCTTGATATTCTCCACTGTGTCATCGTAATCTGCCAGACGATCAATGGCGTTCACCAGGTTTACCCCGTTGACTTTACCAATGTCGTACTCACGAATCACCATGGCTAAATCGGCTTCGGTGTATCGTTGACCGCGCAGGAAATTATACAACGCTTGCATGCTGAGGAACCAGTCACTGTCGTTTTCAATCAGCAGGTCTACTTTGGCAATCTCAATGTCGTACCGCTCGACTTGTTTGGTCAAGCCCGCTATTGCCGATTCCAATTGGCGCATGTCCTGTTCCGTGACACCCACTTTAAAGGTGTGCGTACACTTGGGACAATCCACTGTTTCCATGCCACGATAGTGAGCCAGGCGATGTTGCTTTTCGTTAAGGATATGTTTGGTTTTAGTCCGTTCATTTCCCATTTCGTCGCGCTTGGTTACCCACTCCTGATATTGCTGACGAGTCAGCGCAGGCAGAGAGGCAGGTGTTACGTTGATGAGGTACTGCTTCATCTCACTCATCGCCACCACGAAGCGACTACCGAAATTCGCGTAAGCTTCCATCAATATAGGATGGTCTTGCAGATAATTTTTAAGATTCGTCCGCTTTTCATTCCAATGTTTCAGGTCACTTTCAATCGCCTTTGCACGCTGCTCCAACACCTTGGGATCTTGTTGGATATCCTTTAAGCTCACCTGTTCGTTAAGCTCGGCTAACTTCTTGGAGTGGTGTTCGTGTTTGTTCTGATGATGCCGCAAGAAGCTTTCGTGGTGCTGAACCCGTTCCTGTGCACCAGCTCGACTCATGCCTTCTTTGTTTGCCACCGTGAACTTCAACAGAAACGCGGCTGTTTCCATTAACGAATCGTGCATCCGCTGCAAGTGTGGGTGTTCTTTGGCCAGTGATAAACGCCCCACCATTAACAAGCCTTCACGAATTTCTTCGTCCAGCACAGCAACACGCCCCAGCAGTTCATCTTCCGATAACTTGTTCAGAGTTTCCAGCGTTTGTTTCTCCACAGCATACCGAGATATCTGATTACGCAAAGCGCCACGTAATGAGTTCCACTCTTCTTTTAACTTGCTGTAGACGCCCATGGCATAGGTGGTGTCATTGGGGTAAAGGTCCATCAGGAAGTCTTTACGTTTCGCCGGAGACATGCCGTTGAACAGATCAGTGATGTGCAAACCACTTAAGATCCTTGCCGTGCTCTGGCTAATACCAAAATGACTTTCTGCCAACATGCGCTGTGCAGTCGCGGTGTTGCCGGTGTTAAGGTTCTCACCATCCACTTCAAAACGGTGGTAGCCTTCTTTACCAATCACTGACGTCATTTTATAGATTTTACCATCGAGTAGAATGGAGATAATCTTTGTGCCGCCGTCTTCGAATTTAGAACCATCAGGTGGGAAAGGATGCAGTTCGCGCATGATGCTGCTTTTGCCTGCACCGTTGGTACTGATAAAGATATTGATTTGATCCTTCGTTATCATCTTTATCTCTTTGACGTTGCTGGTCGCCAAAGGAATGAAACCTTTTAAATAGAAATCTAAGATCATATTGTTTCTCTTTTCTATCGTATGTTCAATAAACTTACACTAATATATAGGTTGGCCAGTATGAATGTAATACAGTGGGTCGGGCAGTCAACCGTGGCTTCCACCAAAGAAACCAACTCCCATGAGATCATGGTTTATCCACCTTTGCTGTTCCCTACCGCTGACGGTGGTGTCACTGCCGATGTAGCACGCGTTAAGAAAGACGCCGTGGACTCCATGGGTAAGAAAGTCAACACTGACATGCTCAAAAGCAACAAAACCGTACCGGCTACCTGGAAACCCATTGGTGAACCCAACCGACTAACACCCCCTGATGTGCGTGAGGGGACACCTGTGAGTCTCTACCAGTTCGCAGGCAGTTCAGACTACTACTGGACTACCTTTGGCTTTGCGGCTGAGACAATGCGTTGTGAAACGATTGTGTACGGTTGGAACGCCATGCCGGACGACAACGAAGATTCCAAGTACGATCTGTCCAAGTATTACACCGTGACGATCGATACGCGGGGCGGTTCAATGTCGGTGCGTAACAGTAATGCCAACGGCGAGAAGAGTTTGATTGAAGCCAAGCTCAACTTCATGGAAGGCAATATCATGTTATCGGGCGCGCAGGGCTCTCTGTTTGTGTGGGACGATGTTAATCACTCTATGACATACCATAATGCTGAAGAGTCAGTGTTCACGGTTGACAAGGATCAGCTCTTTGCCTTTACCAAAGGTGGGATGATGTTCCAGACTGACGAAACCATCCACATGCAATGCGAACAATTGTTGGTGGGTGCAAATACCGTCATCATGGAAGTGGCCGAGAGCACCACGATCACGTCACCAGAAACACTACACACAGGCAATGTCAAAATCGACGGTACACTGGACACCACAGGCAATGTCACGTCTGAAGCCACCATAACTGGTAAGAGTGGGGTTAAGACTGGTGCAGGTATCGATGTCGATGGTCACCACCACCCCAATGGTAACGACGGCAAGGATACCGGCAAGGCTGCAATGTAAACATAAATATAACTACTGCTCCTTGCGGAGCAGTAGTTATAGTGTTATTGGTTAACTTGTGTATTAAGCTTCATGGTGTAAGTGCCGGCTCCACCTGATGGATCATCAATAAAGATCACCACAGTGAAATCGTTTGCAGCAGAAGGTGCCTGTGTAATTTTCACACTGCCTCGCCCTACCACATCACTCAGCCAAGCAGAAACTCCACTGGAACGACCGATGTTTACGTTCGCTGCTCCATTGAAAGTATGACTGGCTTCCATGAATTCTTTCGTGCTTCCTCCGCCCCCATCCCAGATCAGTCCGCTATCCCAATATTCGCCGCTTCCTGTTACATGACCACCGCCTGAACCACGCCCTGTGTTCACGCGTACGTTGTAATATCCCGTCCGCATGTTAAAGGTGATGTATCCGGTGTCATCTGGTGTAACAAAGATATCCAGCATTGGTGTTGCAGTACGTGCCCACGGAATAGGGCTGCCAAAGAAGCTGTACGAACCTGACACTGCATTCCGGGCTTGTCCACCTATGGATCCGTTTACCGTGAGCTGGGTCCAAATACGTCGTTCACCATCGCTGGGATCGTAATACTGAACATAGACACGGGTCGCTGAACCGTTGGAGACGTTCCCTGGATTCCAATTCAGTGAACTCGCCCACGGACCGTTTGGATAGAGACTGTAAGAGAACCGATTCGCCTCTCCATTAGCACCCCCAATAACAAAGTTGGCGCCCGGAAAGGTGTCATCTAAATTCAGCGTAACAATCAGTGATCCAATGTTGGCGTTGTTGATGTCGGCTTGTGTTCGCTCGTTTCCCGCATTATCAAAATACCGGAAGCTGATGGCATCAGCACGCACCCCCACCAGATCGTAACCAAACACTGGTGTCAACCACGTAGGTGGCTGCCAATCACCGCCCGGCGTAAGACGCAAGCGAGCAGCAGCGTGTTCAGAACGATCGTAGTTGTTTTGTGTTCGCACAAAGACCCGCAGAGAACTGCCCCGCGGGATAATACTTTTCTCAACCTCCAGGGTTTTGTACCACGGACCGTTAGCAGATAGCCCATAGGTAAATGGGCTAGTTGAACCCGCAACATCGATATTGGACAGAAAGAACCATGGCCAAATCAAATCGCGACTGCTGTTAAACGTGATATCAATAAAGCTGATACGTCCGCCAGAACTGGTGTCCTGGACCTGGTTATTCACGTTGTACTGTGTGTAACCAAGTGATCCCTCGAGCATGGCTTTTACCCAGTCGTAATCAACTAACATAGCAGCCCTTATGTATCGCGAATAACGTCTTTATAACGGAAGAAGTTGGTTGCACCCAATTCAGTGCCGTCATTGACAACAAACGGAATGGTAGCGCCCTTACGCGTGCTGCTGATCAGATGTTTGTCTAACACGATAAAGGACCGTGTATAACGCACACCCGTGCCGTCACTGTCGTAACCAATCATGATGGCGTTGTTATCAGGCTTCTGTTCTTGAGTGTAGCGCACCAGTTCAATAACCCCGGTGTTCTCCTCAAGGTAGAAATAACTTGGCCATGTCGAGTAAGCCAGCTCCTGGGTTTCATCCACCGAAATACCCACGCCGTTGATAACACAGCGGTAGCCTTCGGGAATAATCACCAGCTTCTGATTAGCCAACTGATACGGTTTAAACAGAATCGTTGCGTCACGCGCGCTTCCCAATACCACATCGGTGTTGATCCCTGCGGTGCACTGGAACATACCAATACGCGGAACCATCGTTAATGGATAGTGGTCATCACTGACGTCAAAGAACTCGGTACCTGCAAAGGTTTTGGCCGGAACGTTGTTCAGCGGAGTCAATGTCGGTGCTGCTGCCAGGAAGTTATCAGTGGTAAAGGTAATGTCCCCACTCATGCTTTCCCACGGACGGTTCAGACCAAACACCCACTGGTTGTCACTGAGCTTGTAGGCCAGCAAGTCACTGTGGGAAGAATGCAAACCGTCGTTGCTCTGACTGGTGCGTTTGCCTTTGTTAGGGGTCGTTGCTTTACTCACCACCGATAACACGGTATCCGTTTTCAGTCCCAGCGTCATTACACCGTTGGACAGGGTATACGGCACCACACAGGCATGCACGACCGCACAACCGTCACTCCACCAACACAGTGCACGCAAGCCACCCACAATCATTGCCCCCATACTGCGAGCACGAGGATACTGTTCCGGTACGCCGTTGTACATCTGCTTAACCGCAGCAGACGCTTCTGCTTCTGAGGCTTTTAAACGCATCACGATCAGCGAATTAGGCGACAAGCTTACGTCTGCACCCAGCACGACTGCGCCACCGGAATACTGGAAGCTGTCAGAACCCTTGAACCCGTTCAGGCTGGTAAAGCTCAATGCACTTACCGTTACCCCGCCCGACACAGCTGTAACCGACGTCAGTGAGTTAGGCAGCTTGGTGGTCAGATCGCGCTCAGTGATGAGGTCAGGACGCGTAATGCCGTAAGTCTTGGTATTGGCATCGTACTGTGTGTTGCTACCGGTTGCCCACTGAAGTTCTTTGTACTTATAACCAAAGCGATCCACAGCCAAGCAATAGCTCAGGTAGGTGATCTGGTTAGCGTCTTGTGAAATTGGCAGAATACGCTCAGGCAATTCCCCCAGCGAGAAGTGACGCGTGGGAACAAAGGTCTGGGTAATGCTGTCTTTCACTGGACGATACAGTGCGGGGTTCTCTAGCAGTGGCACCACACCCTTCATGTCGGTAGGCGAGACTTTGATACGCAGACAGGTCGGTGTTGTATAACCATTGAGGATCAAACCATTGGTGTTGATCACTCCTGGACACTTCACCAAGTTCAACAGGTTAGTAGGATCATTGTCCACCAACCACTTGCACTTCGCCAGATCAGCTTCTGTGGTGATGCTGTCTTTGCTATAACCTTTCAGCATATCAATAGCACCGGTATCCGCAATAACCAGCTTGCCCGGGTGAACCGATTCCGTGAAGTTAAAGATCTTGTTAAAGGTCTTACCCCCAATGGTTACCGTAACCGGCATGGCGATGTTCATCAAGAACTCAAGGTTCAGATAACGCCAATCTGCACTGATCGTGGGTTGTTCACCGGCTTTTAATGCAGAGACAACCGAGACACCCGCACCCAACGTAAAGAAGTCATTCAGTGACATGGTCCGCGTTTTGTTGATGCTGTCGTTAACGTTGTTCATGTTAACGGTGTTGTACGTGGCCTTGTAACTGGAGTTGACGATCTGCGTCAGCGTTGGATTAGACTCAGGGTCGTTGACACCAAAGAAGTAGTGCCCCAACGTTAAGGTGGTTCCCGTATAGCTTGCGCTTAACAGGCAACCTTTGTGGGAGATATCACCAAACGTCGAACTCAACACCACAAAGAAGTTACCTGAGCCCGGTATCGAACTGTTGTAGTTGTAGATGCCTTTGTTCGCCAACGGACGGAAGATCCCGATACGCCCCAGATTGTCAATCGCCCCCTTCATGTTCCAGCCCGATCCCCAATAACGAGAAGCAATCTGACGTTCCTCGTTCAAGCCAATGCTGGCGCCCATTTTCACCGTATCAGAGTAATAGAGTGAATAGGGGCCGGCGTTAGCCGTGGGGTACTGTGGTGAGGCGATAACACGGTCACCGTTCATGATCAGAGTAACTGGCCCGCGTTGAAAGAACAGCGCGTTGCCCGGGTCTTTCTCTGCGCGATCAAACTGGTCGATGTGGTGCAGGGCAGCAAACGGCATTCGCACGTTTTGCTGGAAATCCTGCGCGTTAAAGCCATTGACCGATTGGGTGATGGCTGCCTTCATACCCGCTGGATTAACAAACGCATCATCCACAAAGTTCAAGTGATCCTGCACCGTGGCGCTACGAAAGTTATCGACTTTCTCTAACTGTACAGTGGTTGAGGTTTCCCCGTGTACTGGGCCCGTTAACGCAATATGGGCATCCACCGGTACGCCCACCGCGGCAACGAAGTTACCCACTGCTTGGGCGATATACGTGAGGTTGGCACTGGTTTGCGCATCGTTGCTGTCTTGCGCCTGTTCCACCTTGCGACGGAGATTGTTAAGGCTCGACAACAGGGAACCGTATCGCGGTTCTGGATCTGCAATAACCGGACGTTCCCCACCAATGATTTTCATGAGAACTCCTTGTGGGGAGGTTGCCCTCCCCGATTAACTGTTAGCTGCTGGGGAGATCATGCTGGTACACATAGCTCAATGTACCTTCATCCATTGGCATGCCGATTGATACCGGGATTGACCCTGCTTTACGTGACGTGGAGAGAATAGCATCTCCGATCATCACAGTAGAGTAACGGTCAATGGTAAGAATTTGCTTGTCATTGGTGACCACTTTAGCAGCTGGAATCAAACTCAAGTTATGACGAATGCGTTTACCGGACACAATGTAATACGCTGTATCGCCGTAACAGGTGATATAGATGTAGAACGTTTTGTTAGCCGGAGTGGGGTCGATATCGCGCAGGTCCACTGTACCAGTTGGAGCGTCATACGACGTGCCGTTAATTACCAGCTTGGTGCCTGCTTTGAAATAGATAATCCAACCGCTATCAGGATACACAGACGCCAGCAGGTAGTTCTGGTTATTGACGTTGGCGATCATCACTGCCGCCCCCGTATAGCTGCGGTCGTACTGTGTACCGTAACCCACACGCGGGATCAACGGAACAGTATCCTCGCGACCATAACCGGTCCCTCGCCAACCCTGAGACACGAAATCCTGTGTGCCAATATCCCAGACGTAATCAAACGATGGAGCATAGGCACCGCCAGGCACGGTCACCATCCAGCCTGTGTGCAGTTTCACCGTATAACGGTTCCCTTCTTTATAGAACGGCCAGTGGTTGCTACCGCCTTGAGAAGGAATATAGATGGAGCGGTTGGTGCCCTGACGTTTATCCCGCCAAACTGCTCCCTGCCTAACCAAGGTCGGGTTCGTTAACTGAATAACGGGAACGCCCACGCTGCTGGTCGGGTAATTAGTCTGTTGGAGATTCAGTGCAATTACCTGCCCCATGATCATTGACCGATCTACGTCTGAGTAACCAAAGATCTGCGCAAAGCACGGTAAGCCCGCTGCCAACGGCGTCGTGGCTTGTGCCTGGTACGGAATCATAACCTTGATCACCGCATAAGACATTTGAGCAGCTTCAGTGACGAACATGGCTTTGATCTGGTTCAACACCCCGGGGTTAATTCCGTAATAGGACGTTGGAGTCACTACCATCGTCAGGTTGTCATCGTTGTACACTTTCTGGAAGGTACGCGGAACAGAAATCAAACTGTCAACCATGTCATTGATGCGGTCACTGTACGGGAATTGAGAACGCCAACCATTATTCTCAAAGATCGCCTGTACCACTGACATAGACATGTCGCCACACTCCACACCTGCGGCATCCAGCGCCGCACTGTTTCCCGTGAACATCGCCATAGGGTAGTTGAAACCTACGTTGGTGCTGTAGACGGTGTTGACCAGAGGACGCCCTAACAGATTACCCAGCTTTAAGTTAGTCAACCCAGGACGAGACGCGTAGCCACCGCTAACCTTACGATAGATTTCTACCTGACTGCGACCCACTTTATCCCACGCTGGCACGAACTCACCCTCACGGTCCCACACAGGATGTAACGCACCGGTGCCTTCTGCGGTGGGTGCAGTGACTGCCTGATTGGTGCGGGTGTAGACGATGTTGTTATTCAACAGATGCGTCTTAACGCCATCGGCGGCGTTGTTCGCCGCAGTTACCGCTACCCCTAACTGCATAGGAAAAGTTGTGGTGGAGTTCTGAGACACAACGAAGATATAGTCGCCAGTAGGCAACACCGCCATGGCGCAGGCAAAGTCAATGCCCACGGACTGATCAACAAACCCCACACTTTCCGCACCAGGAGGATATACACCCGTGGTGGTATCCGCTGTGACAATCGGTGAACTGTCTAGCAGTGACATTTGACCACTGTTCACATCCATGCGATAGGCATACTGGAAGTTCATGTAGAAGTTAGTCTGAGGCACACGTTGGTCATCAAAGATAAACGGTCGAAGATGAAAACGCATAACCAGAACATCCGTAGATTCTTCAGCAAAGAAAATCGGGTCCGAGAAACGATAGGAAATACCGCGTGTAGGTGGATTGAAGTTCCATAAGTAGCGAACGATCATGCCGTTACCGTCACGTGCGGTTTCGTCGGGGAAGAACCACTGCTGGTTACTTTTACCGCGGCCAGCGAGATCAATGTAGTTCACATTCATCAACGCAGGAGTTAACACATTGCCCTGACCCAGTGATGATTTCGACACACGGTAGAATGCCATGCCGTTGTTGTCACCGTTAGGGTTATTCGCCGCAAAGATAATCCAGTTCTTGGTACTCATTACCGTGTTGGGGTAATAACCCTGTTGGAAGTCCTGGTGTGGCAAACTCGAGAGATTCACTTCGGTAAAGACATGCGTAGCTGGGTTCAGTGTGCCGTTGGTCAATGACACCCACCATTTGTTTTTAGTAGAATCCCCAACCACCAACACGTCCTGTCCCGATCCACGCATCACTGTGTCCAGCACATAACCTGCGGCTTTCAATAACGGGTTCTCGTACTTGAAGCCAGTGAATAACAGATTGGGAACCTGGGCCTTATAGTTCTCGATATAGCTGAAATACAGAGCCTTAACACGTCCATCGAAGTGACGCTTGATCATCATCACACGACCGTTGTTTTCCAGACAGATCGCCGCCATGTTGGTGTCGGTGCCGATGCCTTCAAAACTCCCGTCGATCACAGGAGGCAGGTAGTCAGATGAACTCAACATAGAGATCGGCAACGTACCGTTCTTCATCAGCATCGAGGTATCAGGCGATTGTGCAATAACCGCCTGAACTGCGCCGGCTGGCGTTGAGAACAGGTCAGAACGTGTGCCGTCGATATCCTGCTGAATCGTGGCTGTGGCAAAGTTATCCACGTTGCCCAACAGTAGATCAAAGGCGGTTACCTTGTGCGGGTTACCGTAATTCTTGCCGTGCGCATCCAGCTTGTTACTCACCAATTTGTATTGTGTGATCAACGCATCCAACACTTGACGGACGTTGCTGTAGATCTCATCAACGTTCTGCTGCGTACGCACTTGACGTTCGGCTAATGCCAGCATATAACGACACATCATAACGATGTCGTCCCAGCCCAGCAGTTCTTCAGGCAGGTGCCAGTGTTCACTGGGTGGTAACGTGGCCGGGATCTGGATGACCTTGCTCCACGGAATCTTGTCTCCACCATGGATAATGGCGTAGATCTGTTCTTCCAGAGAAGCCCGCGGAACATAGGCGACACCCACTGAGTGGTAACTGATTACCAGACTATCTTCCTGCTCTAACAGAGAAGAGTCCAGCTCAATAAAGGTGTTGATGTCCAGTCCGGTCATCTCAATAAGCGGCATGGGTTTAAAACATTCTTTCCAACCCGTAGTAACAGGTTGTCCGTCCGAGGTTTTGATCTTTACTGAACCTGCGACAAAAGGAGCACCGTTGGGAACAATCCAGGGACAGGTTTTATCGGTAAGTTTCTGAACCTCATCTTTTATATCGTTATTGGTATTTGTCCCATGCGGATCAAACGCCAAGTTTGGCCACATTTCAATAAACATGAAAACTCCTGGGGGAGAGTTGTCCCCTCCCCGTTAAAAGGTTAGCCTTGAATAATTTCAGGTGTACGAATCCACGCCATCTGACCTTCCTCTGTAATCGCGCCTGTAACCGCCGGTATGGCGCCGCCACGTTTCACTTCACTCACACGTGCGCCATTAAGTAACAGGGCGTTAAAACGCGTGATATCGATGATTTGCGTGGCATTGGTGGTTACGGTACCAATCCAGATGTTGTAGATGGTGTCAAAGGTTTTGGTTTCACTGATGACATAGGTCGCTACGCCATTGACCAGACGAGCATACAGATAGAACTTCGTATTACCCGGATCACCCTTGATAGAACGCAAGTCAACAGCGCCGGAACCCAACTGGTAACTCTTGCCGTTAAAGATCACGTCGATATCGGTTTGGAAGAACAGCGTCCACGCCGGGTCTGGATAACAGGAGATCAATGCATAGACAGTACCGTTAGCATTGACGATCTCAGCCGTTGCACCAGTGACGTTGGGGTTGTACTTTCCACCCAAGCCGACCTTCGGAATCATCACCTGGTTGTTTGCTCCTTCCCATGACTGGTTATAGTTCGGGAGCAGGTTACTCACTGCCTGAGTAGAGGTGTCTACACTGAACACCGTACCGCAGCACGCTGAGTTGCCGATGTGACTCGTTCTGTACAGCGTGTTAAACGCCACACGGATGGTGTTACCGCTGTAGTAAAGACTTACAACGTTTTCACCCTGTCCATCAGAACCGTAGGTGAACTCCCACTGTGTTGGTGTCAACCACAGCTGCTGGTTCATCGACTGGATATCACCACTGCTGATTACCGAGAAGCCGGTAACAATCCAGTTATTCGCATCAGCCTGATTGTAGGTAACACGAATAGTGGCAACCACGTGACGACGTGCCTGATTCTTGACATCTCCATAAACCACCTGAACCAGAATCGGCTTCGTACCCACATTACCCGGGATGGTGCTGACATCCGCAATTGACACCAGGCTATCGGGAGAATCCTGATAAGCCGCGGGAATCAATGCTTTGGCAATCTGACGCACCATGGCATCGGGATAGGTAATAAATGACGTCGGCAGGAAGTTCCAATCCGTGCTGTTGATCTTGAAGTTGTTATTGGTTCTCGCCAGCACGATTGTGCGGTCCGATTTAACAACTGACGCCCAGGCACTGTGCGGATTCTTGTAAATACGTCCCTCAACACCCACACCCAACGAGGTCGCACCAAAGTTCAAGCCAGAGTTGGACAGGAACGTGGTATCACCTGAGATACCCACACGCGGTTGAGCGTAGGGAATCCCTGTACGATAAACAGCATTCGACAATGGACGCGAATAGATGTTAGCAATATCCAGGTTGGTTAAGCTGGGCCGAACCGCGTATTCTCCACTGACTTCACGGAAGAAGATCTCACGACCACCATTGGAATATTTGGTTACTGCATTAAAGAACTCACCCGCACCAGACCAACTCACCGCAGTAGGGTAAATCGAATACGCCAGAGGCGATGCGATGGCCTCTGTGGTAAGAACGACTTGTATGTTAGGGAAGTTGGCTTTTTCCAAACGTTTGGACAGCGTCTCGTAAGCAGACTTACCGCCGGTTTTAATTAAGTAACAACCGTGTGGGGTGCGGAAAGCCGAGTTCGTTTGAGACACCAACAAGTTACCGTCACTGAACGCCATCGTGCAGTTTTCTGCAAAGTACTGAGTTAAGTATGAATTTTCCCAACTTCCCCAATAACTTGTCAGCTGACCATCAATCGTCAACGGGTTCGACGAATCAATAGTCGGAGAAGCCTTGCTTTGAACTTGTGTCATTACGCCTGAGAACACATTAAACTCGTAGTTGAGTTCATAGGTATGACTGAACGAGTAGGAACCTCGTGTTGCGTCGATACCAGGCGTAAACGAGTGACTCAGGAACTTCATCAAGAAGATGCCCGGTCGGTTAGGGATAGCACAAGTCACGGTGGCGGCAGTGCGGTAAAAGGTATTGCCGACCTCGGTTAAATTAAGCGGATTACTATACCGGTTAATCAATCGAGTCACCAAGCCATTAGCGTCGCGCTGGATCTCGGCCCAAACAAAATAATCGTTGTTGCTGAAAGCACGACCGTCTTGGTTGGTAAACGTGAGCTTCATTGGTGTAGGGGTGAGTGTGTTACCTGACACAAAACTGTTCTTCGCCAAACGCCAAATACGACGATGACTGCGTCCGATGTTCTCACCACCTGTAGGATCCGCCATAGCCTGAACAATGATGACGTAATCACCCATGAGATGCGCAGACAGGAAATCCGTTTGCAGGTAGTTCTGGTCAAAACCGGTGACGTCCAATTCGCACATCACGTGGTAGCCCGGATCCAGTGTGCCATTCGTCAGGGCAATAAACCAACGCTTGGTGCGGGAAGAACCCACCAACAGCACTTCACCACCGCTGCCTTGTCCCACCATGTTGGGGTTCTGGCTTTTTGCCGTTAACACCGGATGGGTATAACGGTAGCTCTGGTAGTTCATCTTCAGCGCATTCGGGTAACCGGTGATGATACTAAAGTAGAGTCCCTCGCTGCGCCCGTCGAAGTGGTTAGACAGGTAACTGATCGTACCGTCACTCTCTAGGCAAATTGCCGCACCTTCATGCTGTGATCCCAACCCCTCAAAGCTTCCCCCGATAGCAGGTGGAATAAACGACGTATTACCGTAAAACGAGATCGGCAGAACGTTGGACTTCAAAAAGGCGTCAGTGGAGTAACCGTAACGTCTGATGATCTGTTCCAAGGAGCTCGGCGTCAGCCGCATGTTGGGTGTGCCGTTGATAGCCTGGTCCAGAGAGGCCGTAGGGATGTTTTCCACTAGCCCCTTGCCAATCTGTGTCTTGGTGAGTCCATGCTCGTCATACTGCTCTGTGTGGCGTTTCAGCGCCTTCTGGACAATGACGGTATTGCGGTCAAAGTAGTTCTTTACCAGATTGGTCTGTGCCTGCAAAGCAATAGGGCTTACTGCTGGACTGATCTTGCTAAGGTTATCCGCCCAGATATCAATCAGTTCAATGATGTCCTGGAAGTTGGTAACATCATAAGGCAGCAGATGCGTGTGGAACATTGGATCAAACACCACCGGTTTATCGTGGATGTTCTTCCACTTAATCAACCGAGTGTCATTGGCTGCGGAGTTAATCAGCTCAATCAGTGAACGATCGAACAGGGGCGAACTCCCTACCGCATGGTAATCCATGTACATGGTTTTCAGGTTGGGGTTCAGCACTTCTATCAGAGCAGCGACACTCTGCGCACACATCGCAGAAAGCGAACCCATCATACGAAAGATTCGGTAGTCAGTGCCTTTAATCAGTTCCCGCCCCTTGTCATCACGTAACACTAATGAGTCACTAAAGAAGGGAGCATGAAGCGGAACAAATACGTTCTGGTCATCACGTAACACGTATTGTTCGTTAGGAACTTTGTTAACCTCGAACTCACGATTGATGTCGAGCTTGTAATCTCGAATGATGGGGTAGTTCATGCGATTGCCTTATGATAAGTTCAAGTTACCGTTTGCCAGGCGTTTCAGGACTTCCATCAGCAGACCCATGGTAATAAACACGTTGGGGTTTTTACCGCCGATATCCTGGACTGTGCCGGTAGGGAAGTTGTCCACCTTGCCCAGGCCCACCATTGATGCGTCTGCTTTGTGCGCGGTATCCAGCTCGGCATCCAAGTGTGCCTGCAACAGCGACATGATAGTGTTGGGGTCAGTGGTGCGTACGGTGATGATCTGACGCAGCAGCTGCATCATGTCATAGACGTTGTACACCAGATTAACCGGGTGTTCGTGTGGGTCAGACGGCCATTCAGTGGGAATGCCAACAAAGTCTTCCCAATACGCTTCGCGGTCGTGGTTCAGCAGGTTCGCCACCATCTCTGCGTAGGCGATCTCATCCAGCACAAACTTACCACCGATCGTGTTGTAACGAATCACATAGTTGCCGGTGTTGGGTGCGGGAATAACCACTGAACCCATGACGTTGATTTGGTACTTTTTGATAAAGACGTCAAAGGGGTTCGCCAACGCCGCCTGGTTTCCCAGGGATAGGCGGGTTCCGGTGATGGTACCGTCTTGGTTAATAGTGGCGTTGCTGTACAGCTCAAAATCGTTTAAGAAAAACGGTGCTGCACGGGGAATATAAAGGTTGCGTTCAGGGGTCAGGGTGAATGACTCAGTCACGCGGTTATTAACGTTGGTGTTATACGGATTGTACGGATACGTAATCTGTGCCATTGCAGCCTCTGATTAAATTCTATGTTAAGTCTATTAAAGGGGAATGAATTCATAAAATCTCCCCGACCTCACAGAAAAGGGAAAAGCATGTATACCTTTAAACGTTCTATCATTCGCTACGTCACCGGACCTATGGGGTTAATTCCGTTTGATGTTTCCGCGATTCCCTTGAATGCTTTTTACAAGTATTTCAAGGAAGCCATTATTGTGCTCGAGGATTCCCTGTATAAAAACACGGTGTCTATCAAGTACACTGACTATCAGGCGGCATTCTCGGCGTATGCAGGGACAATCCAGCAGTGGTTAAATGATCACCAAGCAGATGTCCTGAAAACCTACGACGAATTCCCTAAAGACGTTTACCGTACGGTTACGCTGCACGACATTCAGTACGAATGGTTTAGTCTGCTGCCGGGTAATGTCGCGATGAGCTCTCGTGACCAAGATTTGATTAACATCAATGACGCGCCTGACATTCGTGTTAAGAAAACCAATCACAGTCAAGTTGACTACGCTGATCTGCAAAAGTCCACATTGTGGTTAATGAACAACCATGTGGTGCGCAGCACAGCGGACGACAGCAACATCTATTTAGTGGGTGCGGGTAAACACTTCAAGGTTAATAGCAATACCCATGTTTGCTGCATGAATTTCAAAGGTATAGGGGAGATCCATCAGTCACCGATTACGAATGATGATATCTCTTATGTGGTGGATGGTTCTTCTCGCCATCTTAAAGTACGTTATAAGGAGACACTGAAAGACAAAACCGTATGGATGGTTATTGGAGGTCGGCTGTACATGAGTGACGTCATTGCTCAGACAGACGACAACGCCGTAATGGTGAATATCACCAAGGTCGATTGGTTTGATAAGATCTTTACCAGTCGTGGATGGCTTGATCTCTCACGGGTGTTGAAACCAGACGTAGTAGCAGTGGGACCTGAGTTCTTTGAAACCGAAGAATTCTTCCGTAATCTGTTGACCGATGTTTCTTCGTTCTTTGTGGTGATCGATAATCCCAATCTTGTGGTAACCCATATACCCGTCGGCGAATACCACTTCCCGTTTACGTATTACACTGAACGGAAAGACAAACTGCCGTTGCTGCTTAGCAATGGATTAATGCCCAAATATTCGTTACGTAAACACGTGGATAAACGTTTGCTGGATATCGATGCCGGTTTACACAAGCGCTTTACTTTCCACTCTTCCGGGTTAAACAACGGTGGTTTATATCATGGGGTAGTCAATCTTGGCTTCTCAGAACGCTACAACCGTGGCTACCTATTAGAAATCAAAGCCCTATTGCAATAGGATTTACTCACTATGATCGAACAAGTTGAAAATGTTGTTGAGACTGCTGTTAAGTCTCGTTTACCGGCGTTTGCCAAATACGGGGCCTGGTTCCTGGTGTTGGCATTAAGCGTTACCGCCCTCTTGCTGAGTGGTATCGCACTACAGCGCAGTAAGCTGGACAACAACACGATTAAGAACATTAGTCAAATAACTGAACGTCTGGAACGCACTGCCTCGCGTCTGGACGCGATCACCAACAACAGTAATATGTTCAATCGGAACCAGAGTGATTATCTTCACTCTACCGATCGAGACGCACAGGGGAATTACGATGCCTTCTCTAAAAAGTTTGGTGGTGTTGATCTGTCTATTGATGACGGCACTAACAGCTGGTTGTTCTCACAAGACAACAGTTTCGGAAGCCAGCAATCAAATGGAAATCAAAAGTCAGGAGATTCTGATAAATGGCTACGTGAACAAGGTGGTCGCTCTAAAGGCTGATCTCACCAAAGTCGCACCGGAACTGGATGTGCAGAACAATCCAGAACCTACGTCGGTACAGCCTGAACTCGGTACCTTCTTAACTGCCAACGATTGCAGCACAGCAGCGGATAAAGATGTCTGCTATACCCGGACCAAACTTGTATTGATCAAGATGGCTAGACGTATTGATTATCTGTCCAGTCGTCTCTATGTAAGTAAAGGCACAATCAATAATCTGGTACAAAATCTCAACGAGGTTATTTCTGGATTGGATTCTGTTAAGTTACAGCAAAGCAAAAAGTAAAGCATATTACTACTCTACTCCCACCAGGGAGTAGAGTAGCTTATAGTTATGTTTAACCCACCTCGTCCCGGGTATTGTCGAGACTGTCATAAAAGGTAGGGGGTATTACTTTACCGAGATCCAAACTTGATTGTTGAGATCCCACAGGTCACCGGGTGATGGCTGTGGTGTAGTGGTGCGGACAAAGCCAGCGCCACTGAGATCGGTAGTGTCATTAACGGTAAGAAACGTGCGGGTTTGAGCATTCCACCAGTAGAACGACGGCTGGTCTTGAGCAGGGTCTTGAGCACCGAGCCTACGCAGCAAGATGTTCTTGGCCTTTTCACCTAAACCGGTGTTCGACAAAATCGTGGAGATGGTCTTGTTGGCATTGCTGAAACTCATGGCGCAAATCGTCACACCCACTGTCATGATGAAGAAGTGCCATTCGCCTGGCCAGCCTTTGCCTGCCTGTACAGAAAGGCGGGTAGTGTAGGCGTCCATAACGGCGATTAAGCACATTGTGAACACCACCACCGTACCGCACAGGTACCGTACAATCGCCCCCCACTTGCCAAAGAACTGGGATTCAAGTCCCGTGCCTTTGGCCGGCGGGAGTGTTTCTTCCCGGGGCAGTTCTTGTTCTTGTGTAGTCATGAGTACAAAACCCCTAAGCCGTTTCCATTAGTTCCTGGAAATCTTTCTTTATAATTTCACACTGGTACAGGGTAATGGCCACAGAGTCCGATGAGTGTTCATCAATATCCGTGAGGTCAATACCACAGTGATCCAGATCTTCGTACGCCAACACACCCTGTTTGACATCTTCCTTGGTACTACCAGAGAAGTAGGCACCCACGGTTTCTTTAGCGGGGTTAGGAAGCACGTAGATAAGGTGACACGGCTTGTCCGCGCTGTTACATGCTTCACGAAGTAAACTCACTGCTTGAATGAGTTGTTTAAAGGTGCCCGGCGAGACACCCAGGAAGTTATCTTCACAGATGGTTACGTCTGGAAGATACAGGTTAATGATTTCCTTTAAGGCTCGACTTAGACCGTAACTGCGTGCCAGCACGCTGGTTGCATTGGTGTCATCGAACTGTTTTGGAATATCATATTTAACCTGCTCCCCCTGAATGGTATTAACGTAACGCAGCTGTAATTTCTTCCCCGCCACCAATGGAATGTCGATAACGCAAACACCCATGTTGGTGGTCGATGGATCTATCCCAAGAACGCGAATCGATCCCGCCGCTACTGCGGAGCGAGAAAACATATTAAGCCTTGATGTTGGCCACTTTGGATCTTAACTACGACCACAAAGTTGGCAGTGTTGTTGAGCGCTAATTCTGCTGGAGCGGAGTTCGCCCAGCCGCGGTACACCAACGTAAACTTCGCCGTAGAGTATTCGGCAAATGAGCTGTGCTGCCACACCGGTGTTTCTGTATAGAGGTTCAACAGCTTGCTGAGCGTAAAGCCCAGGTCGTTGGTGGGATTCATGGCATCATAGAGATAACCATTAGAGAATGATTTAAACACATCTAATTGCGATGCGTCGTAAACCAGCACTGACTTCGCTAACCAGTTGGTGTCGTTAACCGAACCAAACGTCACGGTAGGTGGATTGCCTGCCACGGGTTCTACCACCGGTGTCCCGGAAGCCTGGTTAACAAACTGGGTAATGAGTTCCCCGTCTTTACCAATGAGGTCGAACTGAATCAAGCCGGTGCTTTTTGCACGATACGTTTGCGTGGCCTTATAATCTTCTACTTTGAGTACAAGGTTATAAAAGTTTTTCACTAAACGCACGACATCAGCAACGCCCTGTCCAACCTCAAGAGGTAGATGTGGGGAGTTTAACAGATAAGCTGGAACTCCCGACATGATTAGCTCCCGGTAGTAGACGTGGTGGAATCAGATGCCAGCAGCATTGGATCACTGTTGCCGTGATCGAAGCGCAGGGTGATTGCAGAGTTACTGCCTGCTGAACGTGCATCTTTCTCGCTCAGGAAGTGGGCAGGGATCATGCTTAACGCTTCCTGATAACGAATCTTAGCACCGCCGGTGATATCACCTGACACCGTGGCATCGATACCCCACATCACCGCGACTTCATTAATAGAAGCGACAGAAGGGTCGCCGTACACGATTTTACAGGCGTTTACGATCTCAGCCAGTTCAGTGGCATCCAGAGAACAGTCGATGATGGCAGAGCCCATGACGTAGCGCTTGGCAACAGGCACAGTGCCATTGCTGGTGTAGTTCAATGGTTCCGGTTCCATGAGGTCATCTTTGAGATGCACATACGGGTCCTGGATTACCTGGCTGTTACCTGACGTCTCATCAACCTCAACCAGCAGTTCATGCGGATTGTAGCTGTCGAACTTCGCGACCATCGCCCAGTAAACTTCATAAGCAACGTCGTTGTAAGTTCCCACGGTACGACCACGGTACTTCTTACGTGTCTGTTCATCCAGACCGTTATCCAAAGGACGAGCGATCAGTGGACACAGCACATACAGACGCTGGTCGATTGGCTGGTGACCGTTGACGCGCATGGCGGATAAGCCGTTGGCCTGCATGCCGTAGCAGTTGCTGCCGCGCAGTCCGTAGGTCACATATTTCAGCTCGAAGTCACGTGAGTTCTTTTGACCTAGTGATTCGTCTCCCCATAAACCCAGGTATTCGTTCAGCGTGGTGTACTTCGGCACAGTGAACGGTTGGTTGGTTGCCATACATTTATACAGCAGCCCACCCAGTGAGTTATTGGTAAAGATTTGTGTGGGGTTATCAGAACGTGCCTGATCTTGTAATTCAGCACTTGACAGCGCCATAAAAACTCCTTAAGCGGTACGCAATATAAAAGAATTGGCAAAATACATAGAATCCAGGGACATCATCACCTGAGACTGCTTACGGTCAATCGGGTTGATAAAAGCAATATCTCCGATAACCATTCCCAGACTCGTACAACGGTTGATGTAGTTCACCACGGTGACGGGTGTTAATGGAACACCCTGTGGAAAACTCCAGTCTTTAAACGTACTCACGTCGTATTTAGTTAATGCCCAGCTTTGTGGAACAGGGTTAAGTGGAGTATAGACGTCAAACACCGCCTCATACGTCTCATTTACATCTCGGAAGATTAACCAGATCTTACTGATTGTTTCCTTGTCCGTGATGCCCTTCTCCAATATGTATTCGCGTTTGGCTAATACGAGATCGACGTTCATTTCTGGGTCCCTAGCACGTCATAATAAGTTGGCGGGATAATCAGCATGGGGTCTTCTCCTGGATCCGCCAATTCTCCATAATAGGTTGGTGGCAATTCCAGATCGAGCAGCGGTATGCTTTTTGCCTCCACAGAAATAAAGGAGGTGTTGGGAATACGCAGTGCGGTAAGAGGTCCAATATCTTTGCTGTGATCCAGTCGTGGTTTGGTCGTGTCGGTAAACCGTGCCTTGACGGTGGCTGACGCCTGATCAAGTTTGGGCTGAGTGGTATCCGATAACCGTAGTGTGAGTTCCGGTATCGCATCCAGCGCCAGTGCATGATTGAGTTTTAGCTGAACGTTTGAGAAGTCCGCCTCCAGTTGATGTCCCAATCCCATATAAGCAGAATCACCCATGGTGTTGTCAGACAACAACTCAATCACGTCAGAACCGTCATCCATGGTTTTAATGGTGTGGACGGTATAGGAGCTCAGCTTCATCATGAGGTCAATCAAATCATTCTGAATGCTGCGCAGTGACGGATTGTTATTGAGATCCCAACCTGTAAAGGTTTTAAAGATTACCCAGGCGAGGTTAGTGAGCTCTTCACGATTGTAGTCGTCAAAGTCCAATGCGTACTTCTGCAAGAAACGCACGTAACTGTGGTCTTCTACTAATGAGATTTCACCTGTCTCGTACATCAGCTTGGTGGCGTTCTTTACCGCCGCACGTGTTACCTGATCACCGTACGAACTGTAGAGCTTGCGGTGCTTCCACATCGAAATATAGATCGACTTGGAAACGTTTAGCAATTCCTCAGCAGAACCCACTGACACCACGTCTACAAACTGATCACGAATGCTACCCACAACAGCATCAGTTATGTATTTGCTTCCCAATCCCACTTGGCGTAATTCTTTTGCCGTAGGGGGCAAGAGACGCATGACGTTATAATAGAAGGCATTCTCAATGGTGGTGAGTTCATGACCCGCGGCTAACCGAGTGATATAACGCCACAGCGTAAAGGCATCCCGCGCATCCAGTCGTAATAAACGACCGTCTTTAGGGTTCACCACCGCCATGTTAACCTGATAGACACCTTTACCAGCAAGATAGATCCACTGGTTAAACACCACGGTCATCATGGTGTCGCTGTGACGGTTGGTGTAATCCGCCATCTCAGATTCCAGGACTTTGGTAGGCAGCTCGGTGTGCAAACTGTAGGTCCCTTCAAAAGTCGCTTCCTCTTGATAGATCGAGGTCATCAGCGTGTTGTCTACCGCCATTGGCCTTTCTTTCTCAATGAGCTTCTCGGTTTCGAAATAGACAGGTGTGATTTGCTTGTCGTCATTCATGTTCAACTGAGTTCGCTTCCACTGAGGCGTCGGTACCAGGTCAGTTAACTGTGATTTGGTGTTCAGTACCATCTCATATTTCGAGAGCGGAATCTTGCGCGGCGTAAGCAGCTTGTCCATCAGCTGATCAAAGGTGAACTCCTTACCGGCGTTGTTATTGATCCACTCGATGTTACGATGCAACCACATGACCTGTTCACGATCCAACGAGTTCTTGTAGACCGAGAACTCACCGTAGGAATCGATATGACTCCAGATATAGAAGTCATGGGCATGTCGGGTCTTGATAGCTTGGAAACGCGTCAGGTGTATGCACTGAACGATCCCACTATAAAGGTCGATAACCATCTGGCGCAGCATCAGGTCTTCAGAGACATGATACTCTGTTTCAAACATTGCCGGTGCGTTACCGTTTATCCAACGCTGTACCTGCGGAATCAACGGCCCTTCGTTCCACAAAACCAGATTCTCATTATAACGAAGAATCTTATAGTTTGGGGCAGCAATAGAAACATCATATGTAATCGGAAACAGAATTCCATTAATCAGGAGTGTCTGTCCGTCGTAAACTTCAGTAAGACGCTTGTACAGGTCACCGCCCTTTAAATACTGGCGATAGGTGAGAAGATGCTGAGCCATCGTCTCTTTGGTGAAAGGTATCTCTTCACCTGTGTCCAAGGAAATCACCTTCATGACTTTATCAGTCTCGTGGTAATCCCCGTTTAAATTCATGTAATAGCGCCAGGTGCGCTTATTATTGAGAACGGTGTATCCGGCCTTTTCCAACACTTCATTATCACGTTTAGCAATGGCTTCTATTTTTACTACCATTGTTCGAGCGAGTTGGAAAGTGTCGGAATAGAAATTATCGAGATCTATTCTATTCATTTTGTTTCCAAAAAAGAGGCTATAATGGTCCAAAGTCGAGATATGACCAGAGGAACGCAGCGCGCACAACTCTCTCGTTTAAGAGAGAGTATTAAGTCCACGAATCCCCTGGTGGCAGCAACGCTTCGTAATGCTACGCCCAAGAATGGCCGCGCACCGGAAGCAAATGAACTCACTGCGGGAAATGAGCGTAATGCGATTATGCCGCACAAGCTCGAACGCATCAGCAACATCATTGCTAACAACATTAACGCTGCTAATGACCTGCGCGCGATTACACCCTATATCGACCGTGCTGAATTAATCTGGTCTTCGCTGCTGCTGTATCCCAACGGGAAACAGAAAAACATCCTGGAATACTCGACTCGTGCTTCTCGTTACAAAAATACGCCGTTGCATATCGCATTATTAAAGGTTTGGAAAGATTACTTTACAAACGACTATAAAATCGAAGACGAGTTGCGCACCCAGATCGATGACATGCTCTGGAACACCGGCAGCTACGCCACATTGACACTCAGTCGCATTTCGTTGGACTATTTGATCAACGGTATGGAAGTGGTGGATCGTTCGGGTAACGAGGATCTGAAGGCGGTTCACACGTATCAGCAAACGCAGGGTAACTTTGTCTTTGACAAGAAAACCGGCAAGCTCAAGGTGATGAACGTCGGCACATATGTCCGGCCTGTTCATGATGAGTCCAAAGACGTGTTTAATGTCGCCGGACTGGAATCAATGATGGGTGGTGGGGATTTTAAAACATCCAACCAACCTGAGTTCGATATCCTTAAAGGCTCTGAGCTTGACGGCAACGAAGGCTTCTTTATTTCCTTTACGGATAACCCCGCGGTACTGGCGACTAATCTCCTGGCCGAGAAGCGTAAGAAGTTCAATGAGAAGTTCTACGCAGGTAACGAAGATTTCTCCTCGTTGATTCAAAAGACGTTGAGTAATCAGGGCGCCAAAGAAGATGATCGCGATAAGTCTGTAAGAAAGCCAGATGACAAGAAAGGCCGTCGTCCTGATCAGCCAAAAGCACGCACCACGAATATGTCGATGGGTACGCTGAACAGCTTACAGAACGATATCTTCCCTCATCGCCGTGCTCCGAATCAGTTCATGCAGTTTGTCAAGCAAGACACTGATTTAGGTGTGCAGAACTACGGTACGCCGATTGACTGGCATGTGCCATCTGCTGCTATCATTCCGATTCACATCAACGGCAATGTGCGCAAGCGTAAAGACTACATCATTCTGTTTGATCCAGACACGGGTGAGTTCCTGAACCCGACCATGGACTTCCAGTTCTACCAGAGCTCGAAGAAACAGCAAGATGGCATCACCAACAAGAACCAACAGGGCGGAACGAATTCACTGATCGATAACCTGAAACAGATTCAACAGGGTAAAGACTGTGACTTTGATATGACCGAGTTTGCTGAACTGAGCAAGGGCATTATCATTGAATCGTTTATGAAGTCTGTGATCTCTGGTCGTTCGGGTTCTATCTCTGTAGATCTGGATGAAGAAACCAACAAGATCTTCATGGCGCGTATGTTCCGTGGTCAGGGCATCCGTGCTCTGTATGTTCCGGGTGAGTGTGTCACGTACTCCGCGTTTAAGTTCAACGCACTGGGCGTGGGTCAGTCACTGACTCAGGCTGCTAAAATGCACATCGCACGTTTAGCGGCAATGGATCTTGCAGACGCCATGGCAAACATGGAAGCTGCGCAGTCCACAAACAAAATGCGCATCACGTTGGACAAAGATGACCCGAACCCAGAGCGCACTATTGCAATGGCCAGGGAAGTCTTCTTCCGTGCTAACCCACGTTTCTATAACGTGTTAGCCACTAACCAGATGAGTATTCCTGTGCTGGTTGATGCTTTCCGTGAACTCTCGTTGACGTTGGAAGTGGATGCTGGTGAAAACCCGTATTTACCTGTGCCGGCTATCTCTGTGGAACCTCAGGAAAAACAGCACTTCCGCAAAGTGGATTCTGACAGTCGCAACGAAGTGTTGAACAAGATCGCCAACTACTTCATGTTGCCGCGTAGCTGGTTGGACGTCGCAGATGAAAACAATAACTTCCAGATTGAAGCGCTGAATGAACACCGTTTGGTGTATAACCAGGCATTGAACTGGCAGGAACAGATTGCAGACTTTGTTATCGAGCGTGAACGTAAGTACGCGCGTGTTAACCAACCTCTGCTGCTGAGCCTGATTCAAGTTATCAGTGATCAAAAGAACCTGTGGAAGCCCGACAACAAGGAGATTGAGATCGAAGGCGGTACCGATGCTGAGAAGATCGAAACCATCCTTGAAGACTTCCTCAACAACATTGAGTGCTCGTTGCCTGCGCCTGCTGTAATGGAACAGGCCAACAAACTCAAAGAGGGTCTGTCTACTGCTACTGATCTGGTAACGCAGTGGTGGGAAGCTAATGGCAAAACCGCCTTAATCAGTAAGGCTGTGGAAACCATGAACCTGGGCGGTGAATACAGTCCAGAACAGGTTGAGGCGATGGTCAAGGCTTACCTCTACCAGAAAGCGCACAAGTTCCTTAACATTCCTTCACCGTTTGATGATGCTGTTGATGATCCATCAGGTGGCGGCATGGCAAGTATTGTGGAAAGCGTGGTCACTCAGAACAAGGCGTTGTATAACTTCCTGGGTAACTTAGCGATTCGTGATCTTGATGAGCGTACGAAGGTGGTGAGTTCGCTGAGCGGAAAGATCGAGAATAAGCTCGAGAAGTTCCAAACGAAAACTGGTGGGGAACAAACCGAAGAATCTGAGCCAAGTGCGGATCCATTTGCACCACCGGCTGGTGATGGCGGGGAACCTCCGGTAGACAACCTGGACGACAATGGTGAGACAAAGCCGGATGACTTTAATCCGGATGATCTCAATGACGACGCGAATAACAGCGACAACGCTGATGACACGGGTGAACCAAAGGATGACGACGCGGGTGTAAAACCTGAAGATGAATCTGGTGAAGCCAAGCCAACAGACGACGACGCCGTTGATCCTAAGTCAACTGAGCTCTCCGACAGTAAGAAAGGTAATGATAATCCGTTTGGTTAATTGAAACAAAAAAAAAAAAGAAACAACCTTACTCCTACCCTTGCGGGTAGGAGTAGGAGTTATTTCTAAGAGTTACCCAAATGCCGGGTTCAAGAATGTACGCGTTGGTTTCACCGTTCGGATCGACACAACGTTTTCATCATAAACAGTCGGCGTTACCATGAACAAGTCATGGGTATTTTTATACATCACCAGGATGTTTTGTGATTCCAGCGTAGTTCCTTTGGCCTGAGCCTGTGAGCGAAGAGTATCGATCAGACTAAAGAACTCAGGGTTGTTACTACGGCGCAGCATGATCAAGCGCCCGTTGGTAGGACGTGGACCTGCTTCGTTCCAGATCACCACACTTTTGTACTTACGGCTGCGCATCAGTGACAGCGAGTGTTCTTCGCGTTCAGTGTACGACATGTCTTCCGTTGGCGACGTAGGCAGTTCGAAAAGCTCAATCTGAGACTTCACGATCGTATCCACACCGGTTTGGTTAAGCAGGTCATACACAACCTTATCAGTTTCCAACAGCACAGCTTTCAGTTCGTTATAGTCCAGCAGGATGTTGTCTACGCTCAGCACATCGCCTTCGTGTGGGTTCAACACATAACCGCACGCATTCACCAACCAGTTATTCAAATCGGTGGTCAAACGGTCACTGAGGAAAGTGTCAAAGCGCACACTTGGATCAGTGTCTTCAGTATCGATTGGTGTCCGTGACATCTGACGATGGATCCGCTCGATAATGCTGAAGTATGATTCATCCTGGTTGCTGTCGTTGCCCTGGAACAGCATAGGGAAACGTGCAACTACCGTGTCACGCGCACCACGGTTTTCAAACATACGGGAACCTGCGAAATTGAAATCACCCAGGAACGCCATTGGTTTGTTGGTTTCTTCAGCCAGTGAGATGCCGGTTGCTACCAGACGATCAAAGACTTTCTTAACATTATCAGTACGCAGTTCATCACCGGTATCAATAACTCGGAAGTCATAGCCTGGCTCACGCAGCTTCTCAAAGACTTCAGCTTCTGGACCTAACTTTCTACCTTCCTCATCAAAGAACGCTTTAGCTTCCGTTACAGGCAGTACAACTGTCTTGTTCTGGAAAGAGTCAACGTCCAGGTGAGGCAACAACTTATCAGGATCTGATAGAATCATTTCTTTTGTCGCTGCATCAGTGAAGCGAATAGCACGCGTCCGCCATCCTGGGAACGAGTTTTCGTGTTCGAAGTCGTACTCCACAAAACGAAGACAATCTTTCGTTATGGAATCTTCCGCACGCATACGACCACGACGCTTCATGGCTCGTTTAAGGAAGGTCCAATCTCCCTCTTTGACAATGTACCAGTTCTCGCATACCGTGGGCTTGAAATAGCTACGGATGTCGAACAGGTGGCGATTGTGGATATCAATGTTCTCGATATCCGTACGGTATTGTTTGCCGCTACCGTAAACATTCAAATCATCATAACTGTCCCGCTGCACTGGCCGAGGTGGTGGATTAAGACTTGGCGGCGCACCGCTGTTCTTTCTCACCAGGTCAAACGCAATCTGCATTAACTCTCGGTTCTCTGAAGACATCCCGTCGTGGTAGTCCGGCACGTATTCACCCGTGTAATCCGTAACACCCGTTCGTTTGTCCGCAGGGAGGCGCTGATCAATACCGAGTCTTGCGAACTCTGGCATGATGTTGGTGATGTTTCCTTCGCTGACGCGATCACCCGAGAAGTTGGCTGCATCATAAGGAGAGGTTTCTTCAAAGAAATTAAAGACCTTTGAAGCCGCTTCTTTACGCAGACCAAACTTCTGCACCAATTCCTGAATCTCTGGTGTTGGGTTATACAAGAAAGCAGCTGCCTTGCTTGAACCGTTTAACCAGGTCACAATTTCCAGATTCAGGATATTCAGTGTTGCTACTTTTACGGCATTTAATACGACAGGACGCTGTGGGCGGCCATCTGACTTACGGATCTCGTTGGCTAAGATAAAACCAAACCAAACCGAGGCACGGATGGCCACAGTGTCAAGCAGGTCAATGCGGTCGGTGAGGACCTTAACATACTCGCGTTTCACATAACTGTTAACGGTGTTGATTTCCGCATAGTTATCCACAATGTCACGGAATGTTGCATGGACGGGACCATGGCGATAGATCTTACATTCCTGAATGAACTGAACGATATAAGCCGACGCGTGTTGACGGAAATACGCGATCTGTTCTTCGCTGCCTTCACTTGACTGTTGTTTAAACTCCTGTAAAGTTTTATCTTCATAAATGTTGTTATAAACTGGATCGTAGTTAGCCGGTTGCGATGACTGGCGAACCAATTGTTTTACCAAACCCAGTGCGTCCTGCTGACCTGGGTTTTGTCCCGCTGTCTGTCCCGGAGCAGCTGGTATGGACGAAGGTTGAACCGAAGCTCGGTGTGTCGGTGCGAGTGCCATTATTAATCCTGTTGAGTGTTACGAGCGCGATTCCCTTATTTTCAAACGCGTTTCCGTGGCCTCTGCCAACGGAATCCGCTCCGGACGTATGCCTGTTAGGTTACCATTGATGGTAAACACACAAGGGGCTGCAAAGCCTCTGGCATCGGGGTCTGGTTTGGTTACACGTTGGTAACTGAAGACAAAGGGCATGGTTGCGCTTGTGAGGTTAGCCGTGTCGTGCACGTCAAAGTCACCTGAAGCCTGCTTACGTTTACCGGTGAATACCTTGTGCTGCGCCATTACGCCAAGCATGTATTCAGAGAACGGGTTATCCGTAGGGGTGGGTTCCAGGATCATATTTGCCAAACGTGCGTTATCAATAGAACGAAGCTTTATGCTACTATTTGTGAGGAAGTTCTTGACCTTCTGATAACTGAGTTCAGAATTGTTCTTAATGAAGTGCTTGAACTGGTTTGCCAGTGTGCTCAAACCATCGAAGGTAAACTCCATGCTTGCCAGTTCTTTGTTCAACGCGCTGCCACGGTCTGTGGTCTGCACGATCTCACTGCGGTTCGCGATGATATAGTTGAAGAGCTCAAACATATCCTTCACGTACACAGACTGACTTGCAAACTTACGAATGGAATCTTCTTCCAGCAAATCATTCATAGAGTCGAAGTGTTCATCCATTAAACGGAGAACATAATCGTTGGGGTCGCCAGGTTTAACTGAACAACGCCCAATCAGTAACCGCCAGTAGTTCTTGTCGTCGATGTCGTCCATCTCAAAGTAAGATGGCATGCACGAGATCACGAACAGAAGCGCTGCAGCATACTGAACACCCATGCTTGACAACTCTTTTCGCTTTTCATTTTTGTTACGCAGAGCGATACCCAAGTCCAACGGAATAAAGTCACCTAAGTACTTATTGTTGGAGCTGCCGCTGCGCGTGAATATCTCCCAGCGATCTTTGGGGAGACATTGCTTAGTCAGAACTTCTACCGGACCAATTTCATATTCGCATTCGCCGTAAAGACGCATGGCTTCACTAAACCCGAAGTTACCGAAGATATACCAGCTCAACAGCGGGTATGGTGTTTTCTTGCTGGTAATCGCACGGCTTTCGCTTGGACTATAAAAACGGTTGGCGGCTAAGTTTAAATCAATCGTAGAGCGAGGCATAGTTCCCAGTTCGGTGTGAACACGGTCGAAGCGGAAGAACTCTGCGCCAATCTTGGTCTTGAAACTTAGTACCTTAAAGAAGATAGACTTTTCTTTCGTTACGCTCAGGCCACGTTCTGCCATGACCATCTGCAACGAGTACTGGCTATCACGAATCCAGACATCCCCATAACGATCGCAGTACAGCAGCATCGTAACAATGGGCGGGAAGGGTTTAACTTCACCGGTCTTGGGATCACGCCAGGAGAAATTGACGGTGACAGGATAGTAGCTCTCTCTGTGCGTGTCGTAAACCTTGGGCTGACGATTACGCAGGAATGCAATGTATTCCTTCGGCTTCATGCGAGTGATGCCGTCAAAGATCACGCCTTTCTTTTCAACGTCTTTGAAGATTAATCGATAGATATAGTTCAGGTGACGATATCCGCCTTCAAACTCACGGAGATGGAACCCATCAACAATAGATTTGTTGAACCTCGGCATTGTGGCATCAACTGCGTCTACTAGTTTCGGTTGCATCAATCCTCCATTTGTGTCATGCTACTGTTTTGTAAATACTCAGCAGCGCGCTACAAACAATCGAAGCATTCTTAACATAGCCTCCTAGTGTATCCATTCCGGCTTTCTTCTTCTCCAACTTCTCGAAGAACTTCTGCTCCATATCCTTTTTGGTGACTTCGGCTTTAAGTGTAGCAACTTCATTTGTAACGACCGCTACGCGTTGTATCAATTCCCCAATGCGTGTGCGCTGGGTGGACAACATGGTCATCAGATCACGACTTTCTTTCTTGACGTTATCCAGACTCTTGCGAGTACGGATCAGCTCGTCAGTGTTGCCTCCTAAAAGTGCTTCTTGTTCACTCATGAATATACCATATTGCTGTAGTATTTTATTATCGATCTCATCGAAAGTATAATAGCATTGAATACCGTCGACATCCTCGCCCTCACAAAACAGATACAGACCAGGCGGTTGATCTGTAGCCCTCACTGCATCCACCTTTACCGCACGACCAAACACATTGGTCCAGAGATTACTGAAACGACGATCTGGGTCAATGAGCTTAATGGTTGCGTTAACGCTATTGCTGATATTGGCTGAATCAACAAGATCGTCTAACGCCTCGTTGGGTGTATTCAGCGCATGAAGCGCACGCTGATATTTGCCCAGGTAAAGAGTGAATCCCAACATCTCGCTGTGTACCGAGTTCTTGCGACTTAATTCTTGTGCTGTGATATAAACCGTAAAGGTAAGGCTCTGACAGCCCAACAAGACTTCATCGTGCGGATACGTGCGAATGATTCCATCAATATGGTCTTTCAGTTCCTGCATTACTTTGCGGTCAAAGTTCGTCAGTGCGTCATTGGGATTAACCCGCAGCTTACGAATGTCCACATCATTAATACGAAACTCAATGTAAACTCGCTCCCCTACATCGGTCCAGTTATCATGCAATTCATAACCGATCCCACCTTTGTATCGGATCTGCAAAGGAACAGCCTTTGGATTGAATATCTTGTAATCTAAATTAAAGCATCGATTCATTTTTAGGGCCCTATATTTGATTCTCTGATCCGTCGATCATTTTGAGTGTATACTGTCTAATAATGTAGGTCTGAAAATAAATAGCGAGCATAAATAATACTACTCCCAACCCTTCCGGGCGGGAGTAGTATTTATGATTACAATCGGGGTTGGCCTCCCATCATCCTAGGTAAGCCGACTGATCAAGTTCACCGTAATAGGTTGACGGGAGGATGATCAGTTTCCCGGGGCTGGGGTCACATCTTTAGTGATCACCGGAGAAGACGCGTCGTTCACGATCTTCACTTCAGATGGGCCAGTAGCAGCGCCGCCAGAAGTGGTGTTCAGAGTGGTACCCGGAGCAGAGCTAACTTTGACACCGCCCAGCTTGAAGAACACGCCAGCATCGCCCAGGAAGTCCGCAGCATCTTCGATGACCAGTGAGCCAACGATGACGTTCAGGTTCCAGTGCAGGTAGCAAGGCATGGTCATCATGACGCCGAAGTCTTGGTTGCCACGAGTTACGTTGCCGTGCAGCACAACGTTTTCTTTAGCAACGTTAACACCGATGCCGCCCAGCGGGTTGATACGATCTTCAGTTGAGTCGTTCTGAGGAACGATCAAGATCTTACCGATCATGCTGTCGAAGTTGGTCGCAACGATGTTGAAGTCTTCAGACGCAGTGATACGCGCGTCGCCAGAACGCATCAGGAAGCGCTCGAGGTTCTGGTGCACGATCACAGACCATTTGGTCTTAGCGATACCAGAGTACTCGTTGATGGCAGCGATACCAGATTTGAACGCCAGGGCAGCAGTGATGTCCTGGATTTCAGTCAGCAGCAGTGAACACACGTTGTCGAACACGTCGATGTTTTCAGGAGAAGAGATGTGATCCTGAATACGGAACGAACGATGAACGGTAGACGCTTTAACGTACATGCGACCCGGCAGATCGTTACCGCCGTTTTCGTTATCAACAACTGGCGCACCATCGATAGAAGTGAGGTATTCCAGATGCTTGTACGCGGTTTCGAAGGCTTTCTTCGAGCAGTTAGTCTGGATGGTAACACCCATGTAGCTAACAGCGTCGTCCAGCGCTTCTTTGTTCACGTCTTCTGCGCGGATTGGGTATTTGACAGAGATCGGATCCTGACGACGAGTGGTCAGTTCTTTGCTGGTGTCGAATACTTCCAGGCGGTAGCCGAAGTTGCCGTTAGAGGCGTTGGTCAGGTTCATGCTTGGAGTTGCAGCATTAACCACACCGCCTTTCAGGCCCTGCAACAGCGCTTTCTGCTCAGCGGTAGCCGTTGAGTGAGTGATACGCTTGTTGTTGTCGTTCAGATCGGTCAGAGACTCGATGTTAACCTGACCAGTGGTCAGCTCCAGACGGTAAGACTGGCGGTTGAAGCGCGCGGTCATGCGGACGTTGAGGTTAGGCTCATAGCCTTTGTCGTAGTACGCTTTGAACAGAGCTTTAACACCTTTACCATCTTTGTCAACCAGCGCAGAAACCGGCAGGTGACGCAGAGTGATGTCCAGATCACGGTCGTTTGAGTTCTGGCCAACAGAGGTCGGAGACATGTTGATGTTGGTCATGGACTCGGTAGGAACGAATGCCTGGATAGCAACACCGTTCAGTTTACCGCCGAAGCCCAGTTCCAGGATACGGATAGATGCAGATTCAACATCATCAGTATCAGTCCACGGACGCTGACCAGGTGCCTGGCACAGACCCATCAGGTTGTTAACAACGCTTGGTACTGCCAGCATCTGGGTCAGGTGAGCCTGACGACCGTATGCATCACCGGTAGGGTAATCCTGATCAACTGGTGCTTTCAGGTCCGCATCGATGAACAGCTGAGCGTTTTCGTCGTTTTCGTCGGCCGGCAGAACTGGCCAAATGCGCAGCACGTCATCTTTGAAGATGTCGCCGTTACGCAGGATACCGAAGATTGGAGTCAGTTCGGTAACGCTTTCCCAGGCAGAGGCGCCAGAAACGTATGAACCTACACCGGCAGCACGCACGGTCAGTTTCACACCTTCATCTTCGTAACGTACGGAGATGGTTTTGTACAGCTCTTCAGCAGCTTTGGTCTGCAGACGAGTCTGAGTGTTCAGAACGATGTTAACCGCTTTGGTTTCCATGCTCTGACCTTTGAACTGCGCCAGGGTGAATGATTCAAGACCCTGACGTTTCGCGATATCGTTCAGCGTGTCTTGCGTGAAGACCTGCGCTGCGATCTCGGTGTGGTTGTCACGACCGATAGCTGCACGGGCTGCATCGAAGCCGCCGTTGTTCAGGTTTGCTTCCATACCTTTCTGGAAGCCTACCAGACCCTGTGCTTCACCGCCAAAGATCTGGCCAAACTGCTGTTTTGCATCAGAGAAAGACTCAACGCCACTAAGCGCAGCGAAGCTTTGGTTCTTGGTCAGGGACAGAGCCTGATTAATGAGGTTGCCGGTGTTGCGAACGCCAGCTTTGACGGGTTTAAAAGCCATCGTATAAATCCTTCTGTTTCAGTTAAGACATGAAATAAACAAATATATTTGTTAACTCGCTTGCGCATAAAATATAACAGTGATAGCTATAGTCTACGTCAAGGCTCCTGTTCCAGTGCATAGAATGCGTTCGAGAGAGTGAACTCGTTGACACCCGTATGTACCACTGCGTTAAAATGCAGATCCTGATAACCAAAGAAATTATAGAGTGTATCCATAATAGCGGTGGCCAACTTGTCCGCTTTAAGCAGAGTCCAGTTAGGGTAATCAGACTGCACACAACCTCTGTCCGCGATCATCAGAACAAGTCCGTTTTCAGCACGACGATAGAAGTACGTGTTATGGCGTTGCAATAATTCAATAAAATACTGCTTAATGTCATCACGTGCGGTGATAACCTCTTTCAAGAGCGCAGCATGCGTTGCATTTGACGTCTCTATAGGATAGTCAACATCCGGTTTACCCAGGCGTTTCAAAACAAGTGACTGGAGTAAAAAGAAACTACCTACCTCATCAAATGTTAATTTATTCACCTTTTTACCAAGCTCGGAAAGCTCGGAATATTTTATACTATTTTTTTCAAGGAGACTGACCATGTCCGAAGTGAGGACCCAGAAGTCAGTTTTCTCATGAACGTTCTTCAAAATAAATTTCATTGTTGTCACCGGAGTTAATATGGGTCATCTGTTAATGTTGGTAAAAGTCCTTACTTGCTTTTATCATGCAAAGAAGTTGAAAGACCGTGGATTGTTAAATGAGTTGACCGATGTTCTCGGAACAATAAAAACCCCCAACACGGATGTGTTTGTTCAAGATCGCAAGATCGACAGCGCTATTCGTGCCACCATCGACTGGATACTAGAACAACCGGACGATGAAGCAATCATAAAATCAATGCTTATGCAACGGGTGTATTCGTTTGTAAAAGAAGCACCTGAGCTGAAAGACTTGATGGAAGTGGGGTTAGAGGACTATCCAACAACCGAACGTACTCGTCAGATCATCTACAAGCATATCGATGAAATAAAGAAAGAGCAAGAAAGTGTTAAGATCAATGATGCGCTGAAAAAGAAAATCAAGGACTTTCACTTTAAAGAACTCCGCCAGTTTCAGAAGAACGATTGGTTGGAATTCATGGATGTCATTCAGGGCAAGATTAACCAAGCTTATAATGATGAAAAGCAAAGTGAGGTTGTTGACTCCGTTTCATCTGAAGATAAAGATCCGTTCATTGAAATCATTGAACGTGCTCAGCGTGAGCAGAACGGTGATGGTATCATCAAGTTGGGCATCCAGGGTATCAACAAGGGTTTGGGTCCAGACCAAGGGTTACGTCGCGGTAAGACGTATCTGTGGAACGCCCTGACTAACCGTGGTAAGTCTCTGATGATGGGTCACGCGATTGCCTCAACCGGTTTGTATAACAAAGCAACACCGATGCTGCGTAACAAGAGCAAGATTCCGACTATCGTTCTGGATTCAGCGGAAGATGGTATCGAACTTATCTTGAACCGCATGTACAAACTCATCTGTGTGGCCAAGACCGGTAAGCTGCGTCCGTTTGAAGAAGTGACGTCAGAGGAGATCTACAAAACCATTACCGAAGCGTTTATCGAAAACGGCTGGTACTTTATCTTTAACCAGATTGAGCCGAACAAAGATAACTACGCTAACTTCTGTGCACGTATCCGTAAGTTGGAAATGCGCGGTCACGAAATCATCATGTATGTCTACGACTACTTGGCGATGATGGAACTCGATGGCATATTGGGTGACAGTAAATCTGACCGACTGCAAATCCTGTTACGTAAGGCGCGTGCGTTTACTTCTGCTCGCGGTATCTGTTTTAACACACCTCACCAGCTTAACCCGGATGCAAAACGTTTGCTCAGGGAATCAGATGATGACAGCGAGATTTACTTTGCTCAGATGGTTGCAGGTAAGTCGATGACAGAAACCTCGACGAAGCTAACGAACGAAGTGGATGCAGAGATTACCATTCACGTGGCCAAGACCTCAACCGGTAACTACTTCACTTACGCGATTGGTAAGATTCGTGGTGACGCAGGGGATCCAACTTATTCATTTGGTATTTATGATCTGGATCCTGTGTTGGGATTAATCCACGACATTGAAGGTAAACCGATGTGTCGTAGAAAGATTACTCATCGTTTAAATAACTTCGGAGATTCTGTCCCCGGTGAAGATGACTTTGACATAGCTGCGTAAGCACAAGCCATAAGCTACTCTACTCCCACTCGGGAGTAGAGTAGTGAGTTATGTATCCAATCCTTCATAAACCAAGAACAAGAACAGCGTGGCCTTTTCACGAAACACCGAGTTAGGCTGTTGGTCGTTTTGCAAAGACTGGGTAATTACCCCCAACACAATCCCCTCTACCTCTACCAGGACACTGTTAGCTTGCGTGAAGTAATACTTACACGGCATACCGGGATAGATCAAATCTGAGTTAGACTGATCCCACGGCACACTAATAAGCTCGCCGTCGTTATAGGCTGTCTCTGAAAGCCCCTTGTAGATGTTCTCCGCAGGGGTGCGATCATAAACCGATATCTGTTCACCTGAACCACGTTCGGCCGTCTGGTACTCGCTGAGTGAGTCTGAGCGCGTAGTGATGGCTTTACCCTTGGCGTAGAACATACCCGCTTTACCTGAAATAGCATCAGGGTTAATGATACGTTTACCCACACCGTTGTTCTGGCGATTGATATCCACCGTGGATTGGTGTTTGGAGTGTCCGGTTGACAAGATCGTCACGGTCTTTTCGTTGGTGTACCAGGTGGTTTCCAACTGTGGTACCGCGTCTTCTGGAAAACGGAAGATGTCCAGGACCTTTGCTGCTGTAGCGTAACGTCCCATCAGGAAAGGGGGAAACACATAGAACATACCCTTGCGATAAAAGCAAGCCAGCCCCGCCGAATAGATGCCGTACTTATCATCGTTCTGCAAATAGGTTGGGAGATCCATGAGACGTGTACCATCAGGAATCTCGATGTGTTTATAGACCTTAGTGTTATCCCCCTCAATCGGCATGTCCACACCCCGCCACGCGTCAGCACCAGCGAGTCCGACTTGTGACCCATCTGTAATCAACGCATGCACCAGCGCCTTGTCTGTTCGTCCCAATAAGAAAACAGAGTCACTGGTGAAACTGTTCTTTAATATCGCGAAGCCCAGTTCTTGCAGCTGGAGATTAACGGTGATGATGTTCAGGTTATCGAAGTTCTCGAGGTTACTGACCTTGGTGTTGTTACCCGACATCTCTGGATCGTTGTTGGTAAGTGGTATACAACGGTACGTCTTAGCCACTTGCTTGAGTCCTTCCCGTTCGATAACTTCTATCTTGAGGTTATCTGAAAAAGGCAATACCTGTTTAAGGTAGAGTCCGGGTTGGATCTGACACTTCAGACGGTAGTCATCAGCACGTGAAGAAGCAAACATCGACGTTCGTGTATATTCACTGATCAAATACACCGGGATATGTTGCGTTGGCGTAATCAACGTAGCAGAGATGTGGTAGTAACGGGTCGTGCCCGCTTTAGAGATGGACTTGGCTTGAGTAATTAAGTTCTGTAGCGGTTTTGAAATGTCCACAGGTTAACTCCCCCAGATGCCAAACTCTTTCCGTGCTTCTTCCTGACGCAACAAGCTGTCTACGTTGGAACGAGGAGGAATGTTGAACGCATCTTGCGGCACATGGCCAATATTCGGCAGAACACGCGTGGTCAAGAGATCATAATAGGAGATGAACTCAGGACGCTGCTCGCGACCGGTTTTGTGGTTGAGCTGGAACAAGCCCAGCAGTCCCAACAGACCGTTGTCTTCCCCTGGACGTTGACGGGCATCTTCCCGATGAGCACGCTGATTCAGGTACAGACGAATGCGGGCGTAGTCATCAAAGAAGTAATAGCTCAGTCTTTCGAGGTAGCGAATCTCTTCCGGGTTGATACTGCCGTAGTTCGAGTTAGTCGCATACAGCTCGTACCACAGCGAATTGTACTCCTGAATGGTTTCTACAATCTCGATGACGTTTTTGTTGGGAAGGTCCACACGCAGCGGTTGATCTTCGGTAACGTTCTCCAACAGCGGGATAACCTTTTCCATGGTCAGAGCGCGACGCACTGGATTAGCAAACACACCGGGATCAGCAATGGTGTCATTGGAACGATACTCACTGCGATCACGAATCTGTTCCGTGGTCATGGTGTGGCTTGGAAATACCCAGAACGGGTAGGTGCGCTTGGTAATAATCGCATGCAGCGTAATCGCACGTTTACGGATAGCATGGTAACGTTCCACTTCAATCATATCACTTTACCCATTTTGCGAGATTTGAAAATCATTAACAATAGGATAGGTGCATAGTAGAGTTGCTGCTGGAGTGTGAGGTCCCAATACGTCTCCAGGAAGTCGTGTATACGCTTCAGATCAACGATATCGTGTTTAAGCACGTCCACTATCAGATTCTCGAACACGCCCTCAGGTTTGCCCTGGTAGAAGCCCTCACTGAACAGGTAGGTAATGTTCTGGGTAGGCAGGGGGTTATAGGTTGGAATGATCTCCATCCAACTGTACCATCCCGACATATCCGCAAAGTCTTCTGGGTTAGTAACCACTACCCCGTCAAACGCGCTGGAACGAATGCTGTTGTACGTACGCGTTGAGTACAGCTTACGTACGTCTACAATGCCAGCGGTGTTCTTACAGCGGCGTAGCGTGTTCCAATCGTTACGGAAGATCACGTCCCACACGTTGTACACCCCGTGTTGTGAACGCACGTTACCGCTGTACTCCATGGTTAATGTCGACAGGCGCGGATAGGTACCCAGGGAATCCCCGCGCGCCATGGCGAGAAATGCCTTGACCAGGTAGGGATCATAGTAGTGCTTGCCGTCAACCATAAAGGCCAACGTGCGCTCTTCCTCCCAGTAGAACTTCTCGTAGACATAATGCACGATAGTGGGGTACCAGCTGGCGATCTTTTTCTTGAGATCGAATTCACCGGTAGAGATCAGGGGTGTACCGCCATTAAGGTGCTGGTCACGACTATATACCAGTTCCTCAACGATCTGACTTTCCATCTCGTCCCACACGGGCTTGGTCAAGATGCCTTCAAACTTCCACTCGATCTTGTAGACCTTGTTTGCCGTGAACTCAGGGATCGATACGCTGAGCACAGTAAACCAACCAGCGTTGCCATCGCCGATGTCGGCAATGAAGAAGTCACCTACCAACGGCACCAGACCAAAAATAACGTAACCTGATCCCGTTTTCTCTGCTACAGCGGTTTGCATATCAAAGTTGAAATCTTCACCAGCGAACTTAATGATCAGATCTTTGATACGGGTGTGAGATTGATACGCGCGAGATCCGGGTTGGAAAGCGTGCAACTCTTCGTTGTTCTTTTGTACCTGGCGGTGGTACTCGGTTAAAACAGGGGTCCCCGGCACCATGCTGAGCATCGGGGTTTCGTTCTGGTACACACTTTCCACGATGCTGTGTTTGTATGCTTCAGAATAGATCTTGGGGGCTTCGGGTTCAGGACTTGGCGCCTGACCAACCGGAGTAACGCTTAATGCCATGATAAACTCCTACAGCGTTTTAATGTTCTTAACGATAAGACCCATTTCGATTTCGTAACGGTTAAAGTTACGGGGAGTGTCGATGGGTAATCCTTCGGGCACGTTGCTTTCCCAATCACTTGGCATGTTGGGCCAGTCCCACCACGGGAAGATGCTGGGAAGTAACCCGCCGTTATCACGGGCGTCTTGCCAGTAGTCATCGGAATAGTTTTCAACATCGTAGTCGATATTGATAATCAGATGCTGGAGACGAGTCACCGTTGGGGCGCGTTTGATATAGATGTTGCCGGCTTCATCCATGCGCAGCTGGTTGGGTTCAACCTGAAGATCACCGGAATAGACCTCAAACAAAATCGGAGTGTCATGACGCGTAAAGATTTTGTCATGTCGGCGCAGCATGTACGCCTTGGCGTCGTCTTCCCAGATAAAGTCAGGGATTTCAAACAGGTTACACAGCAGCTGTTCACCCGGTGTATCATTCACAGCCAGGCGTGCCTGAATCAGTGGCGTAAGCTTGGCTTTGTGTTCCCGCTCCCAGTTGTCGTGCGCTGGCAGCACCAGATAATACGGCGCCTGTGTTAACCCCATGTTGTCCACCAGGCGTTTACCCATAACGTATTCAGGGTTTGCCGCACCGTGATAAGGCACAGATTGACGGTAGCTGTCACGATTGGTCACCACCCACTTATCAGGAATCTGATCCTGATGCACCTGCAATGGATAGTTAATGCGCCAGCCGATGAATTCGTTATAGAAGAACTTGTAGGTGAACCCGGTTTCGTATTTACCAAAGGTCTGACCCTTTTGTGCTAAACGAATCTGGGGTTCTTCAAATTCCACCTGGAGATCACGCAGCTTAACAGGAAACACCATCACGTCATTATTACCAATGATGTTACCAATGATTGTGGCTTGGCGCAGTGACTTGTCCCGGAAGTACTCAGGGAAAGTATCTGAACGGATCTTGTTCTTTACCGCTAACTGATGTACGTCAGAGAACAACTCCAGGATGCCGTCATTCAGGGGGAGGTGTCCCTCGCCATCAAAGGTCATCATGGTAATCATTTGACTGGTGTCATAGTTAATGCGGTTAACCAGCTGTTGTGCAGCAATGCGAGAGGTATGATGAGATACCAACTCTACTACCACTGACCGACCCGCAAACTCCGGTGTGATATACATCCCCAGGGATTTGTCCAACCAGAAGGGGGCTTCAGTGGATTCACGACGCTGATTATGGTAACCGTTGTTGAATTCACTGGGTTCTATGGTAGCAACCGCGTACACCTTGTTACGGAAGATACCGTCGGTGTAGAGTTGGTTGGCGGGGTCATCACCGAAGTTACTCCCGATCAATTTGGTGATCTCTGCTTCACCGTTGAAATAAACGTTTTGTGCACCATCCAAGCCAAACTGTTTCAGTACCGCGATAATGGAATCGTAGATCACTGGTCGAGTAATGGCGCGATAGGTTTCTAGCGAACCGGCAAAGGCGGTTTGTGTAGCGGCCATAGCGATAAGTTCCTTATGAAAATAAACATAAAATTTACCTTACTTAGTGGGTGTTACCCCACTAAGTTTGGTTTATGTTTTAGAAAGGACGATCGGTGTCATCCAGGGGAACCACGGTAAGGCTAACCAGATTACGATTTGCATCACGCAGGTAAACCCGGACCTTTAGGGTTTCACCCTCTTTGCGATAGGTCTGGAAGTTAAACACGGTGGCATTGCGCAGGATGTCGAGGTTGGCTTTGGTGACGTAATTAGATTCACCAAAACGTGCCTGAACTTCCTTGATCAACTCAGGAGAGAGTTGGTTACCGTTAAACGCCTTGGCCTTGCACTCAAACGGACGTGACACGCTAAGGATACCCTGGAAGAACATCAGCTGGAACGTTTTTGCCAGTGACGCCATGCTGTCCAGCAGTTTACCGCCGCTCTCGGTGACAAAACGAATGGAGACTGATCCCTTGTACAGGAAAGAGTTCGGCAGAATCTCCAGGGTAAACCGTGCAACCATGCCTGCGGTGAAATCAACTTTGATATCCGCTGCGTTGTAGTCCACGCCCTTGATCAGTGCTAAACCGTTCTGATCACTGAATGCCTGTACCGCGTCCGCATAGGTTGCTTCTTTGTCAATCACAACCGTAGGCAGTGCCAGCGCAAACTGAGCAGTGAGGTCCATCTTCTTAACCGTTGCAACTTCTTCAACACCGCGACCATTGACAAAGGTAATTGCGCTCTCCGCACCACCTTTGGTAAAGTACTCGGTAACTTTGCCTCCCAGCATGTTCTCGAGCTTGGTGATATTGATTGGTGCAATATTACTCATTGCTGTCACCTTCTTTCTTCTCCGCGTAGAAGATCGCTGGGGTGATGCCCTTGATCGCTTTGCTGATCGCACCCACGGTTTTACGCTGGACGCTCAGTTGCTTTTTCAGGTCATCGAACTTCGCCCGCGCTTCCTTAGACTTTTCCGTGATAGCGGCTTTCTTCACGCTGATGGCTTCTTTGTCATCATCAGCAGGTGCATCAGAAGAAACGCTGCTTTCCAATGCCTTGACATCTGAATCAACCTCATTAAAGGTTTTCTCCAGTGTGCTGGCTTCATTATAGACTTTGGTGAACTCTGCCATGAGTTTGTCGATTACACCCGGGGCTGACGAGACATCAGTGAGCGTACCCACAATGCTCTTGATGTTGTCGTTGCCGGTTGCTGCTGCAAGACGGTTAATACCGGCTTTAGCCGAATCAGTTAACGTGGCATCTTTGCGCTCTACCGCTGCCAGGGCTTTCTTGTTGGCATCCGAGGACGACTTGATATCATCCGCCATCTCTTTCAGCGAATTATCGAAGTAGTTCTCTTTCACCGCCACCAAGCCATCCTTGACCACTTGGAATGCCTTTAACATGGCTGACTTGATCTTGTCCCACATTGCACCCTCGTTGCCGCCGATATCAGCAGGCAGGATACCGCGGCTGATCATGACACCGGTAACGTAACGCTGAGCAAAGGTTTGGTTAGCCATCTCAACATAACCCCCTGCTGCATGAAATTCTTCTAACCCTTGCAGCATGGTGTTAAGGTGAGTGAACTGTTCTAATCCGTCAACAGACGCAGTGTCTGCTTCAAACGTCTCAGAATGGTCTGTGGTGGCTTCACCGAGGTCAGTGGGAATATCTTGCACGTTACAACCGAAGTGTTCACCTATACCTGATTCAGAACCGTATTTAGCGATCATGAAGGTACAGATGATTTGACTCAGTGATTGCAAGAACACCAGGTGATCTGCCATCTCATTCAGCGCATCATAGTCTTTACCCGCTTCCACACCCGCGCAGTAGAAATCACGACACTTGGTCAACGCACCTTTCAATGCATCCAGTCCTTCATTCTCGGTATAGGTTAAGTCAGCATTACCCAACGCACAGATAGTAGCCGATGCCTTGAGGGGTTCAATGACTTTGCTGGTTTCTACGATATTGCGAAGGTAATTACTGACGCCCTTGTTGGTGTGGTCTAAACCCTGTAGGGAATCCAGTGCGGTATCAGCAGTAATACAGATCAATGAATGCAATTGTTTCTTACAGACTTTCTGATCTTCAATCTTGATATAGTCTGCATCTTTCTTGATCATCTCACGGACATTAGTAAACATCTCGTGAGTACCCATTGTCTTTCTTTCTTCATCATTTAACTTGATAATTAAATTAAGTAATTTAAATATAGTAACCCCTTCCATCCCCCGGCCTCCACCAGTTTTGACATTAAGTTGTTTTTGCAGTTAAAAAACAATTCACACAGAATACCACACTGTGGGGTTTCCCCCACAGCTGGTAATTTAACGGAGCTTACGACGATAACCCCCACCCGTGCTGTAATTGGGTTCTACAGCAATACGCGACGTATCGTAATCAGGCTCGGGCATTACGCCTTTTTTGCGAAGTAGCTCGGAGTGAGCTTATCCACAACACCGGTCACGAATGAACGGAAAGACGATTTCATCTGTTGGATCAAGGTGTAAGACTTCATCACCTCTTTCAGAGACGCTAACTTCTCTTTGATCTCAGCAGACGCATTTTCACCGGCTGCTTTTACTTTGCTTTCCAGCTTGTCAATTTCAGCCAGAGTTTTAGACGCCAGTGCTTTAACCTGAGACGACATTACACCACGGAAGTCACGGAAGTACATCGCCCACAGTTGTGCCTTGATGGACACAGCCAGCGCAATACCACGACCTTGCTTCTTGGCAGCTTCAACACCGCGGTTGGTGATCTCAACCATTTTCTCCAGCGCACCGTCCAACTTTTCTTTCAGCTGAGCGTCTTCTGCCAGAATCTTAGCCGCCTGCACACCCTGATTAACTTTCGCTTTGATGCTTGCGCCAATAGCTGCTGTTTTAGTGGCAGCAGAGTCGATAGCGCTACGTGCAGCCTGAGTCAGTTCAGAGGTAGAAGGCAGCTTCGCCAGGACACCTTTCTCTTTCTCAATCGCACTGTTTTTCTCTTCGTCTTTCTCTTCAGCATCTTTACCGAAGAAAAAGCCCCAAATGCCTTTAAAGACACTCTTGATGTAGGTGACAGACTTTGCAAAGCTGGCCTTTACAGAGGTCCACACGGATTCGTTGCCGTGGATAACGGTAGGTGGCAGCATGTCTGCACCACACATCGCGCCAGCCAGGTATTTCACCGCATAGCTTTCGGTGCCGTCGATGGCGTCGATGCTACCCTGAATAATCAGGGATTCGTGGCTCTCATCGAGGTCGGCTGGTGTTTCGTCGAGTACTAGGTCGATAACGTCGTCTTGCATGATCTTTTTTTCCATGTGAAAGTTAATAGGTGGGGTATAAACATAAAATCAACAAACTACCGAAAACGATCCTTTGAAGTAAGGACAGTCCGTAAATTCCACATGAAGCTTGTTATCGAGCTTGGATAACGTCACTTCTGAGCTGGATACCATGGGGAGTCCCAATACACTCATCAGTGTGTCAAACGCCTCTAACAGGTTGTTGGTTAACAGGACATCGCTTTGATCAGTAACCAACACGGAGTCATCTTCAAACACGGTATCAGAGAGTTCCTCTAACGCCTTCTGTTCAACGATCGAACCATGCATGTAGCTGATATCGATATCCATGCTATCCAGGAAGCTGAGGTCAATCTTGTCGCCACGAATGAAACGAGAGCGACAGGATGTATCCACAACAACGTAGCTGTCCTTTGTTAGGTTATGGAGTTGTGGAGCAACAAAGCCCTGTTCACCACTTGCCTTCAACACACAGCGAGTAAACTGCCCTGGGGTTACGCGAATGATCTTCATTTAAACGCTTTCCCCATGATGTCGTGTGCCGCTGAGTCCGCCTGCTGGATAGCGGTCATCACGTGCTTGATAAAGGCAATGTAGTTAACCAGGGAACGGAATGCCGCTGCCATAGCAAACGCCTCTGCTTTGCCAATGCCTTGCAGGTCTTTCTCTTGCTTGATCTTGACATTGAACAGAGTACCTTCGTTCTTGGAGATCTCTGCCAGCTTCATGAGGTTGTTAGAGGTGGTTTCCAGTTTATCCACTAATCCGTCGAACTTGCCTTCTGATACGGTGAAGTGATCATCAGCTTTGACCTCGGTTTGTTTCAGAGGATAGATGGTGAACGCAATGGCATTGTCTTTGTCTTGCGCAACGCTTGCCCACTGTGCGCCGACGACACGGAACTGAGTGTCACCGAACTTACCACCCAAGTGCGCCGCCACGGCCTTGCCAAAGTTCTCTACATCCTTCACAGTGACCTTTTTATCTTGTACCTTGGCAAAGAGCTCCTTGGCAGAAGAAAAGGTCTTAACCGCGCCGTCAGTGCGTTTAACCAGATTATCCAACTCACCGCTTAACCAGTCCAGGTTTGCTGGGAAGGATTTAAAGCGTTTGCTGTCGATCAAGCTTTTGGCGTTGCCAGGATACTTCAATTCGGTATCGTAATTGATTTCTCCGGCTTTTACTTTTGCTTGCAGCTTGTTGAAGTCTGTTTTAGAACGTGTACCAAAACCAAAGAAGGTTTCCGCGAGCCATTTGAAGAAGTTACCAATCATGCTCAGGAAGCGTTTGATCAATGACCATACCGTACCGAAAAGACCTTCACTGCCGTTTACTTCAGCAGGTGCATTGGGGATCAGAGAAGCAACGCGGAGATAGAGCTGTTCCACGCCACTGCGATCATCCTCAGGCTTGGCTTCGATCTTCTCTGCTGTTTCCTTGACCTCTTTGCTATCGCCATCCAGGAAAGCGTCTACGGCCTTCTTGTCGGTTTGATACAGGAGTTCTACGGTAGGAGTATTGACGTAGCGAGTAATAGCGGCTTTCTTTGTATCTTTATCAAAATCTTTGAAAATAGAAGTCATAAATAAAAAACCTCGCACTAATACTAAACCCGGGTTGCCCCGGGTTTAGTATATCGTTTTTTACGCAGTGTTCACTTAGATGTGAGCAGCAACGCCGTCGATCATCGCTTCCAGGACGTTAGACGCCAGAGAAGTTGCAGAACGGGTCAGCGCAGCAGAAGACGCAGCAACAGCTTTAACCAGTGCAACTTTGTCACCGGTGTCTTTGTCTTCTTTACCAGCAGAAGCGTTGATGTAACCGATCAGTTTGTCGCGCTTAGCAGCAGCGAATTTCTGGTCGATCTTACCGCTTTCCAGTTTGCCGATCGCATTGCTGACGATGTTCAGCTGAGATTTCAGAGCAGCAGCGCTGGTGATTTTCGGAGCTACTTCGCCAGAAGTCAGTTTGCTGAAGTTATCAGCTTTAACAGTCTTCATGCTCAGGCCACGGGCCAGGGCGCCAGCTTTCTTCAGATCAGACGCTTCGCCTTCGCCAGTGTGCAGAACAACACGGATACCAGCGATCTGTGCAACCAGTTGACCTTTCTCTTCTTTGCTTGCGCCAGCGCCAGCAATTTTAGATTTCAGACCAGAAACCAGCGCTTTGTACGCGGTGCTGAATTCAGCCAGAGTGATTTCGCCGTCCAGCAGGTTAGCGTATGCGCCCAGTGGAGCAGAGACTTCAGCCAGCTCAACAACTTTACCGTTCAGACCTTTGGCTTCGTAATCGATGTAACCGTTCCAGCCGCCCAGCTTAACTTTCTCTTTCAGCTTCAGGCCGTCTTTGCCCAGTTCAGCATTCAGACCTTCGATGCGACGTTTCATGGCTTTGTTCTTGTTGAACAGGCCGATGAAGAAGTTCACAACGGTGTTGAAGATCTTCTTGATAAAAGTGATGACAGCCGCGCCTGCGCCTTTCACTTTATCCATGAAGCCTTCCATGCCGTCGCGTGCCAGAGAAGAGGCAGTAGAAGCATCGTACAGATCTTCAGCACCCATGCGGGTCGCGCCTTTATCAGATGCGCCGCCCAGACGTTTGTCGGTGATGCGGAAAGCCTGGTTGTACAGTGCAGAGAACGCTTTGCCGTCGAAGTTACCAGAAGCCAGCATTGACTCCATACCTTCAACCAGATCAGCAACTTCTTCAGTCGCTTCTTCGATATCAGTAACCTGCTCGGCTACTTCTTCCAGCACTTCGCCCTGCTCCTGAATTTCGGCATTTGCTTCAGCAACTTCTGCGCGAATTTCAGACACTTCTTCTGCTACTGAGTCCAGAGTCGCCTGAGCTCCTTCAGAAAGACCCAGTTCTTCGGTACCAGCATAGAGGGATGAATTAAAAGACATTGTACTTCTCCTTGGAGATTTTTACTTAAGTAAAAGTTTATTTAATTAAATAACTTTCGATAACACACCTAAGACGTCTTGGATGTATTTATCGACGTAGCTCACCACGCGTGGAGTGAAACCACTATAAAATGCTAATGCACACGCATTGCCTTTCAAGATGGACTCGGCTTCAGAGATAATCTGAGAACCTACGTTAGTTGTTTCACTTAAACCCTTGCTGGCCTCTTCTACAACAGAAGACCAACTTTTAACGAAATCAAGATAATCAGCATAAGATCCTTTAACCTGCAAATGCAGATCGTTAAGCTTGGCAATTTTTGCCAGGACCGACTGAACATCAGACTTCGATGCTTCGAGGTTATGAGACTCACCCGCTGGCTTGTCTCCGGACATAGAATATACTACATCCTTGTCGGTGAACTTACACTTGACTACTTTACCACCCGGCAGTACGTCTGAAAGCAACCATTCACCATTCTTGTGGGGAAGTTTGTATTCAGGGTAATGAAGGCCTTCGAACTCTCTAACCACGGCCATGATGTCGTTGGTACCCTTAACGCCTTTCAGCTTACGTGCAACAACCAACTCACGGCTCAGGTGATCTTTGAGATCATGCGAATGTTTCTGGAACCCTTCCAGGGTCTTGATCAATGTATCGAGATCAGACCCAAAGTCATCCCATTGCCCTGTGCTGGTCAAAGCTGCAACCTGCGCGCCAGAGAATGTAAAACTATAGGATTCCTCACCTTTCATCGCAGAGGGGATCTTGTTGATCAGTGACTTGTTGCTGTCAAAGGTTTTGGTGAGCTGAGAACCCGCACCACGAATACCCTTGTCCAGCAGATCCAGTGTATGACCACCCACCCACTTGGCAACCGATAACACGCCGCTACCCAGTTGCTTCATGGACTCACCGAACTCTTCATTACCGGTACGCGCGCTTAAAGAGTACGCGCCCTGCAAAGGCTGAAACGCATCGACCAGTTCAACGTGCTGTTGACGACAGGCGAGATACAACTCTTTAAGCTGCGACATTATTTCACCGATTTCGCAAAGTTGATGGAATCATTGCACAGGCTGGCAATGGCGTTGAGGGTGATCACCAAGTAGCGCGTGAAGTCCGCGTTGAGATCCAACAGGTCCTGCTGGTTCTTGCGCACGATCATCGAGTACATCGCCAGGATACGGTGCTTGTCGCTGTCGCTGATTGGCATCTTGGTAAGGTTATTACCAATGATCTCGTAATCACGCTCTGCTACGCGGTGCTTGATCGCCTTGTTGCAGATAACCAGCCAGTTCTCCAGGATCTTGATCGAGATCGCACAGACATGACGAATGGTTTCGCTGCCAAAGGTATTGATCTCCTGCTCCATGTCAATGAAGTCAATGGAGTCGCGCTTGTTGAAACGCACACCCAGATCTTGGATACGGGAATCAAACCAGTCATCGATGGTTTTCACATCTTTGACCTTGATCGGATCCTTCCAACGGGTATCGACCAGGAAACGACCACCCATCAGCTCCACAGAACGCAGCTTACGCAACCAGGGAACGTTTTTATCCGAGATGTCGATCTTACATTCACGGAAAGCAGGAACGTTCAGGAGAGGCCCTACCTGCATCAGAATCGCAGTGGCTTCTTCATCGGTGGTGACGGATTCAAAGCGAGAGAAGAACGCCATGATCTGCGTCAGCTCTTTCTCAGAGAAGTCGTAGTAGTTGTTGCTCAGCGCTGAAGTGGTTTTGAACAGGTTCAGGATCTGGTTATACCAGTCTTCCTTTACTTCGCTCTGCACTTTCAGCAGGTTGAACAGACGTGCGCTAAGGTTAAAGCGTTCCAGACCATCGTTGAACTCACCCAGGTCTTTGGAAGCGCGCTCAATCATGCGGAAACGTTTGATCAGGGATTCGGTATCTTCAACCGCCAGAATATAGGCATCATGGAAGTTCTGCACCAGGCGTTTGGTAAAGACCTTGGCATTGTCCAGGGAATCGCTCAGGAAGCTCTCACAGGCCGCGATACGCGTCAAACGGAACTGACTAGGGCGAAGGGTACGGCCCAGCTCTTCAGCGCCTGCTACGCGGTGTGCGTTGTACGCCACTTCACCTTCATCAATGTTAACCACATTGAGTTGGCTCAGTTCGCCGTCAATGGTGACCGCATCTTCCGGGGAGATCTGATGATCAGGGGTGTTTTCCAACAGGGTTTTGATTTCCTGTACGCGGTTAGTGGAGCCCAGCACCTGGTTGGTGATGTTGTTCAGGTCACGGCTGTCTTTCACCGTTTCCATCAGTTCCAAAGATTTCACGACAGAGATCGCAGCCATCTGTTCGTCAAGCTCAGTTGTCATAACGGGTTTCTCCCAAAATCGCCAGTAAGATACGGGCCGTGTTTTCCATACCGATGCCACGCAGCAAACGGTAATAATCGAAGTTGGTGATGTTGTCAGTCAACGCCATAGCGGTACGGGCGGTTGTTTGACGATCGGTAATGAAACGACGTTCCCACGCACCGGCTGTTTGGTTATTGTGGTTGGTGATCTCTTCCGCACAGCGTACATCGCTCATAATGGCACGAGCAGAACACTTGTCGTTGAGATACATCACAATGGTACTCATCAGCGATGCCATAGGACCGATACCATTTTTGTAGTTGGCTTCCAAAAAGTCCTGGAAGTTCTCGCCTACCAAAATGCGTGCTGCGCGCAGCACTTCTTGATAAATGATCGGGTTCGTCTTTTGTCCGTAATCCTGCGTCGTGCTATTAAGGAATGCACGAATAACTTCCTTCGCAGCAAGTACGTCTGCATTCGTTACGGCAGCATTGACAAACCCATTTTTAACGCGTACAAACGTACTCATAGGGCAGTAACCTCATTAAGCGGGAGGGATGTCGAAAATCATCATAAAATCACTACTACTGAGGGTGTGACCCCTCAGTAGTAAATGATGACTTACTGATAGCTGTCGACGATCTTGTTGATTGTACCGGTGTTCTTCACGATTTTCTCGCGATAGACTTCGATACGGTGATCCAGTGACGCATCGTTGTTGCCGTTTTTCAGGTTGATTGCCTGGTTGATTTTCATCGCCAGGTATTCGTTGTTTTCCTGAGCACTGCGAATGCGCAACAGATCGATTTCACGCATCACGCTGTCGTACCAGTATTTCGGGTTCAGATAATGAATACCGAAACCACGGGCCAAGTCTGGTTTCTTGCCGCCCATGCCCAGCATGATATCCATGCTGTTCTGATCGTCAGCATCAATTTCTGGAATGCCGTCGATTTCTTTGATGAGCGCAGACTTGCCTTTCAGCAGCGTAGCGGAAATGTTGGTGTAGTACGCGGAAGAACCGTTCAGGAACATCAGTTCGTTCTTGGTCAGATACTTATCCAGCACAAACCCTGAAGTGGAGTTCATGCTCAACAGCACATCGATCAGCTTGGTAGAGTAACGCACCCAGAAGTCCAGCTGCTCAACCGTAGACAGAAGATAGACCTGACGTACCGACATGGTTTCCCCTGCCCACAGCTCTTCTTTATAAGAAGAAACCTGCTTCTTGAGATAATCAGTCAGATACTTCACAACTTCTGCAATGTCTTTCACGGTAGACAAGGTGGGGGTAGATGCGTTGTAACCCTGCGCGGCTTTAGCCAGGTTATTGGCGATCGACTTGGTCAGTGCCCACTGGCTACTTTCAGCAGTCAGCAACAGGCCATTGGCTTCGAGACGATTGAGGTTATCAATGATGTCATGAACCGCAACATCAACGGTAGAGATCAACGTCAGAATGTTTTTACGACTGACATTTTTTACGCTGGCGGCGTATTCGCGAATTTCGGACATGATTATTTTCCTGCCAGGATGCGGGCCAGTGCTTCCAGAGAATCAGAGCTGTCGCCTTTCTTGGCTTTGGCTTCGAGTTCTTTCAGCGTGAAAGTTTCAACCAGGCTGTCGCCGCTGGTGATGAATTCAAAGATGCCGTTACGTTCGTCACAGATCACGAGACGTGAAGCATCAACAGCTGCAAAGATAGCGTCCAGGTTACGGCCGTTGGAGAAACGTTTGCCAATGGTCAGCTCGATCTGCTTAGCAGTGTCAGAGCTCATGACAAAGGTGTTTGCCATGGTGTTCATGGAAACCACGCCAGAACGGATAGCCTGCGCTTTGTTGGTGCGTTCGCGCTTGGCCATCTCTTCCAGGTAACCGGTGTTATCTTTGTTCTTGATCTTGAACTTCTCTTTGTTGATATCGCTACCAGAGAAGAATTGCGGGCCGGTGATTTCACCTGCGCTCCACATGCTGAGACGTGCAAAGAAACCGTCTTCAGATTTAGCCGCAGAGAACACGTTAGTTAACTGCTGCGGGTTCATCGGCATCGGACATTCGCGGAAAGTCAGCGGCAGTTCTACCTTGGCGCCATTGGGTCCATAGGCTGTGACCATGACGACGCGACCGACTGCGAGTGGCGTATACTCGGCGATTTCTGAATAAGACTTCCCAGCAATAGTAACAGTACCATCATCACCAGTATCTTCGGATGTTTGGGAACCATCTTTACCACCTTTGTTAAACTTGCCTGGTGCCGGTCCGTTGCCATTCATGGCTTCGCAACCGCTAAGACCTACCAGACCAGCACGACGAGGTTGAACACCACCGATGATCTCATCGATTTTGATGCCCATGTTCTCGGCGTTCTTGATTGAGATATGAGAAAGAACCGCGTGCATATCACGCAGCATGACAACTTGCAGAACGGCTTGCATATAACTTGCATGCAGAATCGTCTTGTCAATGCCCACGATCGGCGCAACCATTGTGCGGTTGGCACTGTGTGTGACACTGTGCTTGGTCAGCAAATTGTATGTATTGCTGGCCTTATCCGCTACGCTGGAGGCTGCAGCCACTTCTCCGTTATCAGGAAAAACCATTTTTGCTGTGTCGAGCAGCAATCGACTGACGCCGATAATAGACCCTATCATACTAACCTCTTATGGCCAAATTATGAGTGAAAAATTTGATATAAACGATCTCGCCGGGTTAATGAAAACACCAGGTCTAGCTCGCCCTGAGATTTTAAAACAGAATGTAGACAAAGCTTCCAATAAATCAGCATTAACAAATGCCGAAGTTCTGTCCATGTTAGACTACGCTTTTCAAGAGCAAGGTGGACCAGGTTACCAGTCCCCGGTAATTAAATCATTGAGCGGTCTGAGGATCATGGGTCCAGGTAACCAATTCATCCCCATAGCCGACGATGCCATAGGATTGCCCTTTGTTTCACGTCCCTTACTGAACCTTTCAGATGAGAACGTCTCACGATACCCTGGATTGTTCCCGTTGTACCGCAGCAAACCCAACAGCGTAATGAGCTACATTCGGGGTTTGATGGATAAGCAGTGGGGTGCGGCAAACAGTGGCGCAATCAAGTTCCTGGATCCCTTAACTGCCTGGATGACACCCCTGACCAACTACTGTAAAACCAGTAATGGCTTCCCAGATCTCTCCCTCAATGTCTCCACCAGTTCACCGGGTTTCCGACAAGAAGTGTATCGTCACATCAGCGGGATCTTGCAGCACAACGGTGCGTTCTCCATGCGTCAGAGTTACCATATGTCGCAGCCTAAGTTTCTTCCTTATATCTTTGAGATCTGGCTTAACTATATAAATGAAGTGACGTTAGGGGATAATGGACTGGAACCTTATCCCGATGCGCTGAAGCAGAGCTACCAGGATTATGACTGTCGCATCTATCACATTATCCTGAACCGTAACATGAAGAATATCGAGTGGATCTTCTGTAACGGCAGCTGTGTGCCAACGACGTATCCTTCAGGGGCATTCTCCGCTATTGATCGTACCACGAACTCGTTACGCGGTCAGGGTCAGGATGAGTTTGATATCCAGTTCGATTCGATTGCGTTTCGTTACGGCAACATCTCGGTGGCGCGTATGTTTAACGCCACTACTGAATTCTTTAATAATGGTCTGCGCGATGACGTGCGTGCTTCTAAGTATAAACGTCTGGAGTTCGACCAGTATTACGGCAATAACTACGAAAATGTTTATCCTTATATCAACATGGATAACATGACGTTAGAATATTGGGTGAAGAAATGAGCTTAGAAATTACATCTGTAACCAAGTTAGCGAATAACCCTATTCGTGGACTGAACTATGTCATCGACAGTTTGGAGAAGAGCTGGTTCGACCAAAAGGTCAATATCAACTCCGGCACACATCCTGCGGTGTTCTGTGCTGACTTAACCATTGGAGTGGGCTTTGGCTTTCTTAGTTCACTGAGCGATGCAGTGAGTCAGGTGTTCTCCGCACACGCCAACTCAATCTCTGAACTGTCGCGTAACATGAACGACATCGAGTACTACGGGTTGTTTGGTACACCGAGCTCCAGCAAGGTTAATCTGATCATTGCCATGGATAACCTCAAGGCCTTTGCCCCACAGGCAACCAGCACTGTTAACGGGGTGAGTCTGAGCTACCAAAAACTGTTGGTTCCTAAAGATACCCAGTTCGACGTGGCGGGTTATACTTTCTCTATTGAGAACGGCATTGAGATTCGCTACAACGAACGTACAGGGGTGCAGGTGGTTTATGACTCTACCACCAACAATCCGTTCAACGCCATCACAGAGAACGTGCTGAAGCGCAAGATCAAGGTCATTAACGGTCGTGAATACCTGATCATTGATGTTCCAGTTCGTCAGCTGGCCTGTGACTTTGAAACCAACATTCCCTCTACTGAAGCGGCAGGGTGTTCAGGACGTCGTGCCTATTCAGATTACCTGTTTGGTATCCGCGCTTATATCACCGGCAGTGACGGCGTCAAGAAAGAAATGCGAGTGGCTTACGACAAGGCGGTGTTTGATCCCGGCACACTCACCATGACCATTGATTTGGATACCTCTGAAAATGCGTTTGATTTCGCAATTCCGGATATCTACATCGAGAGTGGTTTGGGGGTGGGAACGATCTCCCTTTACGTCTACACCACCAAGGGGTCGTTGGATAAAGATTTCACCAATGCTTCTATCCAGGATTACAAAGCGGCGTACCGTGACTTCCGTTTCAGTTCCGATACGCTGAGCGAGTACTCGGACTTCCTGCCTAATGCGGGTGGTATTGTGTGGAAGTTTGCCAGTGCCATCACCGGCGGGTCTGTGCCTAATTCGTTTAGCAAGATTAAGTACGGTGTGGTGAACGGACGCCGTCTGCGCAGTCTGCCTATCACAGAAAACAACCTGATTGGTTCAGTGGAAGACTACGGTTATTCCGCGGTGAAATCCATTGACTTTGTAACGTCGCGTCTGTTCTCTTTAACCAAAGAGCTGCCGTTGCAAACCAACAAAGATTTCTATTCAGGTGTTAACTGTTTTGTGGGCACTAACCTGATCTCAGCAAAAGCGCTGGTCAATTCAGGTGTGGCAGTGGATAACGGTCAGCGCATCACCATTCCTGCGGGCTCGCTGTTTGACGTCACGACTCAGGTTCCTCAATTGGTTACCGCCGCCAAGCGTCGTGATATCACCAACATGAGCAACAACGCACTGATCGCCTACATGGAAAGCACCAGTCTGGCTTACCTGCCGTTCCACTACGTGTTTGACATGACACAGAACCAGGCGGGCATCCGTGTCTATTACCTGGATAAACCCAAGTTCGGTATTCAGAGCTTCCAGGAAGAAAACACCAACCTGGGTATTGAAGTCGGCATTGATGCGGTCAACGTTGTCTATGAAAACAACGGTTACACCATCTTAGCGCAAACCAGTTCAGGTCAAAGTTATAAGGTGTTGACCGATGAGCAAGTCGGCATGCAGTTGTCTGTAGCGGTAGCAGGTAGCAGCCAGCCCGCTAGCTTGAAAGGTGAACTCGCCTATAAGACAGCGGACAACGAACGTGTTTACCGTTTCCGTTTCGAAACCAATCTGGATGTGGATGACGGTGATCAGATTCATATCACTAACTTCAACCAGTACGGGGCAACTCAACCGGATACGCCTATTGCGCTGGAACTCGATGTCTCCTTTATCGTGGTGCGTCGTGTGGGTACGTGGCAAACGGTGATCGCCAGTGATGACATGATTGATCACTCGCTGTTCACTGATCCTGTTCAGGCCATTATCAAAACCAACGTTGAGTTGGAATTAGGTAAGCGTTTGAATCGTATCTATAACCGCATTCGTCCACTGGTCGGTGAAGGTCAATACCAGCAGTACGACTTCAACGTGCCGGACACCTACGAAGCCGACACCTACGTTTATAAAGACGGTCAGTTGCAGTTGGGATCGGACGGACTGCCGATGATTGAACATCGTCAAGGTGAGGCGATGGTGACTGCGGCCGGTTACCCCATCTATAAGCACAAGAAGGGAGACTGGGTCAAGGATGCGCAGGACAACTATGTTGAACTGGTGCCGCGTGAACTGAACTATCACTGGGACTTTGTGGGCTTTGACGGTGTCTATCTGTTGTCTAAAGATGACTACGACATCAGCTTTGCGCAAACCGTGAAGGACATGTTGGCAGACACTATCTCTACCGACCTGGATCTGTTCAGCCAAATGATCATCGACAAAACCCGCTTACTCTATCAGCCAAAGAGCAAGATGGGATGGCGGAAAGTGGTGGTGAACTCCAACTACTACTCTGTGCTTAAACAGGATCTGTCGTTTGAAGTTACCTATTACCTGACCCGTGCGGGCTATCAGAATACCAACCTGAAAACTTCGCTGAAGAACAATACCCCGAAAGTGCTGAACAATTTCCTGTTTGGTAACATTACTGTCGGTGTGTCGTCGCTGGTCAAAGCACTGATGGAAAACCTCCCTGCGGATGTAGTGGATGTCAAGATCAATGCGGTAAGCGGTGACAGCACCGTTGACGTGATCTCTGCGGTTGACGAGCTCAGTGGTTTCAGTATTCGCAAGAAGCTGGTTCTGGGTGACAACAAACTGCCTAGCGTGCAAGAAGACGTCAAGGTAGATTTCCTGCAACACGATATCACAAGTATGTCATAACAGTAACCTACTACGCCCTTGGGCGTAGTAGGTTATTTATTAAAAGTCGTCCAGCAGTTCGTTGAACACACGCAGCAGATGCACGCGCATTTGCAGGTGAGTCTTGAAGTTTTGCAGATCTTCCTTGGAGCTGATCCAATTCAAACGTTCCACAATACGCGGAAGTTCGGTATAGCAGCCCGAGATGTCAACGCAGAACTCTTTTGCTGTGCGGGTAATCAACTCGCTGACTCCGGCGAATTCACTGCTCTTCGCGTAGTAGTCGCGCAGCGCAGCGTCATCTAACACAATGAAGTTCTGTTTGTTGATGAACTTCAGTCGTGCCGGATCGTAGTCCTTGAAGCCACACACCAGACCCGCCACGATACTTTTCAGGTAACCGTAACGTGTAGGTGGAACGCGACGTGTATCTTGCAGCATCTCGTACACGCGGTCGCCAGTCTGGGACAGGGCGTCGTAGAACTCCCGGGCAACGTCCAGCCCCACAGCTTTCATGCCACCGTGACGCACACCAAACTTCACCAGCACGCTTAACACAGTCCAACGTACATCGTAATCACACGGTACATAAGACATCGTTGCCAGACGCTCTTTGATCTCAGTGCGCAGAGGTTCCTGAACAGTGGTCAACAGCATCAGTGCTTGATCAAGGTTGAGTTCGTTGGGGAGCTCAAAGCCCAGGGTTTGCGTCAGCGTATTTTCAACGTTATCCGCTAACGTCTGAAGGTTTTCGAAATTAACAATCATGGTAGGCTTGTCCTTACAAGAGCTTGCCCAAGCCGACATCTTTACCGAAGTTGTTCACAGCAGTGCGGATGTTAAGCAGGTTGTTTTCAATGATGAGACTGGAGATGTCTGCGGCTTTCTCCAGAACCGTTTGTGCTTCGGCTTCAGGAACCGCAACCAGCTTAGGAATACCGTTGGGGTACATGTCCACAGTAAAGGGACGCCCTTCACGCTCTGCCTTCTGCTGCGCTTCCAGCATCATCTTGCCAACTGTCTCTACGTCATTGGCAACCGCAGCCAACATAAAGGCGTTGGCTTTGGAATACCAGCTACCCAGGTCGCTGAAGGTTGTGCCTGCCAAGCGCAGGATTTCCACAGTGACTTTAGAGAAGTTGGTATAGACGTTAACCGCACCCACCATCTGCTGATAGAACGCCATATAACGGCCATCATTACTGCGACGGCTCAGCTCGTTGATCTGCTGCAATTCATCCACACCTGTGAACTGATACAGGTCTTTCATGGTGTCAGACAGGTCACGCTGCTGCACGCCCAGCTGCTCAAAGTTTTCAACCGTGGTCTTGGCCAGGATCTGTTCGATCTTGCGCACAAACTCGATATCCGCCGCCTGCGTAGCCGTGGTGATAGAGGCCGTGATCTTCTGCGCCACTTCAACAGAACGTTTAGCGAAGTCATCTTCAGTCAGTGTTTGACCCAGCACCACGTTCAACAGCTTGGAGAGTTCAGGAATGGCTTCACGGTAGTTCAGGGAGCGAATCACTTCCAGCATGGCTTCGCGCAGCGCACCGCCTTCGTATTCAAAGTTAAAGCCCGGCTGTTTGCTCTGACGAACAATATAGTCCAGCTTGTCTTGGAAACGTTTCTTGGCGAGCTTGGCGTTCTTCACACCTTTGTTGATAACCGCACAGACACCCTGAATCATTACTGGGATTTCAGTGAACTTCGCCAGGTAGTGTTCTTTGCTAACCAGCTTGGTTGACATGAAACGCAGGGTCTTGTTGAAACGACCTTCCGGCACATCTTCCAGGAACTTCTCCATGTCAACGAGGTGAGCCGGGAAGCCCATCGCCAACAGGTAAGCACCCATCTGTTGTTTGATCTCTGGCATCTTTTCACGCACGGCTGCTGCTTGACGATCGCTGGGTTTCAGACCAAACACCGTTTTGATTTTGTCAACAACCCACAGCACGATCTTTTTGACAAAACGAATCACCGCGACAATCGCCGTTTCCAAACCTTTCAGCGTGGTTTCAAAAAAGCCTTCACCACCAAAGCGTGCGTTATAACTTGAACCCAGCGGATCCATGCTACCCGGTGCAGCTTTGACGTTCAGATACAGCGCAGTGAATGCGTCAAGACGACCTGTGCTCACGAAGCTCTCAACACCATCAACAACCTTGTGGACCTTTAACTGCTTGTCGTAGTCAATGATCTCGGTCATGTCAATGGTGGAGGTATCAGCTTCATCAAAACGCAGGGTGTCAATGGGATCGGATTTTCCCAAGCCTTCCTGAGTAATGGTGTTATTCATGAGCTTTCTTCGCCTCTTGGAAGAGATAGGCTACCAGGTCTTTGTAGCTCTGTTCCTGCTCAAGCCACACAGAACCCGCCGCTTCTGAATCAACAGTAACAGATGGGCTGTTAGCGCGACCCGTAGAACGCAGAGAACCAAACAACAGGTTGATGGTAGAGATGGTGTTGGAATAGATCCACTCGTGACCGATAGGCGATACGTTGTTCCAGCGATCCAGCTGACGACGCATGCTATCCAGCTCTTTCTCAACCAGCACGAAGGTTGGGTTCACGGTAAAGTGGAAAGCAACCAGGGCTTCTTTAAAAGCGTTGTTGATAAGTTCGCGCTGTTTGAACGGACACGTTACGCCCAGCTCGGCCAGTCTTTCTTTAACACGGACAATATGATCTAAGTGTGACATAACGATTCCTTATGCGGACAAGTTAGCAATTTTGATATTCAGGATTTCCATCTCGTTGTTTGCGATGGCCTGAGTGAAGTGTTCGAATTCTTGGTATTTGAAATCACTGCCCTGCATCAAACGACCCAGAGTACGATCAATCACGGTACCGGAAATAATCGGGCGGAGTTCTGCGCACTGTTTCAGCAGCAGAGCAGCGCGTTCAGCAAACTCCAGGCGCTCTTTAGTCGGCATATCCGTTTCTTTGAGCTTGGCGATCATTTGACGGATCACGTCTTCAAAGCGACGAAACGGACTGTTGTAATCCCCGGAGTACGACAACATCCCGTAGACAAAGACAAACGACGCCAGGAAACTTCCCGCCAGGAAGATCATGTAAACCAGGGGCGCAACCGGAAGCAGCTGAATAAAGGCCACCGACACCAACAAGCACATTACGCCCGTTGACTGGAAGATACTTGCCACGCGACCCTGTGCAAAGATCTTGAGCGTTGCAGTGATGCCACGATCAAAGCCCATACGCACCGCATACATGTCAGCCAGAACTTCAGAAGACATTTGATCCACACCCAGGCTCAATGCACGGCGAGTATTGCGGCGAGAGATCAGCGCATTGAAATAAAGAATGATGTCGTTAACACCGTCTTCTTTCTCTGCCATGGCTTCGATGTTATCACGAGATTCAATATCTGCGCTTAACAGGGTAGAGGCGTTGCGGATAATGGTCACGCGTTTCTCTTTGGTGTTAGCAGCACCCAGCGCGCCCAATGCACCACGAATCACAAAGTTGTCATTAGCAACAGAGTCGATTGTTGAACACGCCGCAAAGCAGTGACCGATCTCGTGAGCAATACACGCTGCGGTCATTTCGGCCACAGAGATCTTGAGCTTCTGTACGTCAGCTTTCTTGAAAATCTGACCTACCGGGCGACCCAGGAACAGTTTAATTGGCAGCTCGGCATAAGCACCTTCGACCTTACCGGTACGGTAGTCGATAGATCCTTTGAAGAGTTTGCTCTTGTTCTTGGAATACCACTGGCTCAGTGTAGATGACGTCACATCGTACCAGTCTTCAATATTTTTGATATTGAGAATGTTGTTGGGTGACATGTAGCCGACGTCGACCATGAAGTTGGCCATGTCCATCATCTCAACGGTGATGTTACTGAAACCGCTATACTTTTGAATCAGTGGGAGAATCGCATCACCCACAGAACCATTCAAGATGGCCTCGCCGTCACGTTCGGTAACGTGTGGTTCAATAGCTGCGGCCAACTCTTGGGCAAAATTGTTGAGTTGGAAGTCCATAAACTCTAACCCCGACAATTTCCCCTGTCGTAAAAAATCGATACCGAACATGGGAAGGTTCCTTATTTTATTACTGAGATGGATATTACATAGTTTGAATTGAACATAAAATGTCGAGGCTATTTTAAATGGCGGATAAAGTTAAATCACCCATTGTGGGGCGCGTTTGTAAACACGTCCACCAAGGTTTTAGTAAAGCCGAGCGCTTCGATGACCTGACCGCAATCAAAATAACTAACGTACACGCGGATGGCAGTCGCAGTGAAGATTACTCATTAATCAAAAATTTCCAGCAGCCCTTCTGGATTGTTAAACCTGAACACCGTAAGTTCAAGCAGCAGAAAGATTACATTGAAGCCAAGAAGTGTAAACAATTTAAAAGTAATGCCGCTAAACTAGCGTACATGATCACCAAGGTGTTAGACGGGTCACCGAATCCAAAAGCCAATATCCGTCAGGTTACCACGAACCCGTATGTCTTTGGTTGTGACCAATCCACACCGGTATTTATCAAACAACGATTCTTTGATAAATATGAAGAGTACCAACAGACCGAACGTTTCAGCGTAGCAGCCTATGACGTTGAAACCGATATGGAGAAGAAGGGTGAACCTGTGATGATGGCTTCGGTCACCATGCGGGATAAAGTCTACTTCGCCACGGTTCGCAGTTGGTGGAACGGGTTAACCGATGAAGAGATCTACAAAGGCTTAATAGAGGAAGAAGAAAAACAGTTTAAGCAAGAGAAGATCAACCGCAAGATCGAATCGTTTGAATACGAGATCTTTGACACACCGGGTCAGGTGGTTGAGAACTGCGTAAAACGTTTCCATATGTGGAGTCCCGATCTCGTGGCTTCCTGGAACGCTACTTACGATATGGAGAAGAACGAACAGGGGTTGATTGCAGATAACCTTCCTATGGAACGTATCTACTGTGATCCTGCTATTCCTGATGAGTTCACTCACTATCGTCTGGACCGTGGTCGTACGCACAAGATCAAAGAGAACGGGGATAAGACGCCGCTAGAGCCGCAAGAGAAGTTCCCAACGATTCGCTGTATGGCGAAATGGCAGTGGTTGGACTTCATGAGCTTCTACGCCATCAAGCGTGCACCAAGCGGCAAGTTGGATTCTTACTCGTTGAATGACTGTGCGAAGCGTGAAGGGGTTGATGGTAAGCTTTACAGTGAAGAGGGTAGTCACCTTATTGAAGGTAAAGCGGACTGGCACCGTTACATGCAGAAGAACCACAAGTTCATCTACTCCATGTACAACATCAAAGATAACTGGGTCATTGAAGACTTAAACGACAAGACACTGGATCTGTCCATGTCGTTCCCGTTATTGACCAAAGCGTCGGAATACTTTAACTACCCAAGCCAGCCACGTATTATCTCAGATGCACTTGCTTATATTGCGCGTGACAACGGGTATGTGTGGGGTTGTGCAGGTGGTGGTAAAAGTGAGTTCAACAACATGCTACCAACGTTGGGTGATTGGATTGCCTTGTTGGAAACCGAGAAGAACGCCAGTAAAGGTTATATTCTGTTTGATGGTTTGTATGACGTCTACAGTAATGGTCGTTCAGCGGTATCGGACGTTGACGTAGCAGGAGCATATCCTTACGCAACGGTAACAGAGAACGTGTCGAACTACACCACACAGATTGAAGTGTGTCGTATCCAAGGCAAGGATCCGTTGAAGCAGCGTGAGATTGCGGTTAACTACGCCAGCAGTCCAGAAGCCAATGCGGTGATGTTGTGTGAAGAGCTGTTTGGTTTCCCAAGCTATGATACTGTGGTTGACAAGTTCGAAGAGATCTTGGTTGACAAAGAACTGATGGTGAAGTTCACGCAGTACTTAGAAGAAGAAGATGTAGAAGTAGAAATCGAATAAAAAAGAAAGGCATACTTACCTCTACCCTTGCGGGTAGAGGTAAGGTATATGTTTGTTGGTTACTGGATTGCGAAGTTAGCCATCTTGCGGACAAACAGGTTCAGGTTGTCTTTGGCTTCTTTACGCATACCCACGATCATGCTTTCGATATCCGTGCCTTTTGCCAGCTTAACACGCGTAGCCCAGCAAGAAGCAATACGGATACACCAGCTCAGCAGCATACGGTACTGTGTCAGTGCCGCATGGGAGTATTCGACCTCACAGCCTTCAATCAGGTGGAAGAAGCGACCATTAGCGTGGGCTTTAGGGTTGTTACGCAGAGACTGGATCAGATACAGGATACAATCTTCGAACTCCGGGTAGTCATACGACAGCATGGTGCCGGTGCGCTGCATAAAGGCGATGTTCTCCTTGATGCGTTCTTTGTCGGTCTTGTAACCTTTCTTGCCAGTGGCGTAGACCATGTACTTGTCTACTTCACCGCGCCAGAAGCTTTCATTGCTGGTCTGCTCTACTTCCTGAGCAATGTCCATGACAACGATAGGTTTCTGTACGGTGTCAACCACAGGCGTTGAGTCACTTTGCAGTTCATCAATAACCGGTGCGTTGTAAGAGTCGTTCTTCATATAAACCTCGATAGGGGGAAACGTGACATAAAATCAACGAGAGCCGAAGCCCTCATTGATTGTTTGCGTTTTGTTCGTGGATATCGTTGAATCCCTGGGCGGCTTGTTCTTTACGTAACGCCTCAGCGCGAGCAGTTTCTGACGCAGCAAACTCTTCAAGCTTAACGCGCTCTTCATCCCCTATCATCATGCCCTGTAACAACATCTCGGCGTGACCAATAGGAAGATTCAGGTAAAGCTCCAGTGGCATGTGTTCTTTGATCTTTTTGATTTGATACTGTCGACCGATGGATTGAATCGACAGATCGTGATCATACAAATGCTCTTCGGGAGAAAAGGCAATAGATCTAAAAGCATTGGCCTTCTCGAGATCGATGTATCCCATACGCACCTGATACATCAGCCGCATGTTAAAGATCATCTTATCCCGAGAAACGTGGCGAGTACTCTTGCCCACCACGTTACGGACCATTGCTCTATATTGATCGTTCTCTATCGAGAAATAGCCGAGAGGGCTTCTTGCCTTGCATTCTCGCCAACCTTCGACCGTCCAGTATACGTCAGGCTGGCCAGGGTAAAAAACGTCGACATGATGTTGATTGGGGTGTAGCCCAGATCATTAAACGCGTCAGACTCACCAGCACAGCTTTCGCACGCATAGTTAGCCAGACCCACAAAGGTTTTGCTCATGAACGGATAGTGCTGAATAACCGAGGACACCAGGTTCTTCGCCATCTCATCGTTTTCCATGATGATGTTCACAATACCCTGGTTAAACTGAGCAGGATCTTGTTCACGGCGACGAATGATCATCGGTTCGCCATCAGTACCCGGTTCAGGCATGACGCGGTATTCGGCGATGTAGTGCAGGTAATCGGTACCGACCAGGCCGTTGAGGAACTCTTCACGATCCTGAAGGTACTGCTCTTCGGTCATGGACTCTTCGCGGATTTTGTCCAGCTGCTTACGCACCAGCTCAGAGAAGAACTGTTCAGCTTCAAAACTTTCGGTCAGAGACGGCACACCCAGGATAAAGCAGGCGCTGCGGTTTTCGTTCCACACCGGTTCGATTTCGTGTTTGAAGTCAGTGTCAGCAATAAACTGCAAAGACTCTTCACGCGAATACTTGCGGGAGAAGTTCATCATGTTGGCGTAAGCCGCTGATTCTTCTGCCGTGTCCAACCATTTACGGTCAATGGTCAGCAGGCTTGGATCGATGATGTCAGCACGTGACCAGTTACAGCTTTTGTCAGCCAGACACTTCATGTGGAAGTTCACGCCGTTAGGGTAGAACAGTTCCAGCAGAGAACAGGCCATGACGTTGATATCGGTGATGCGGATCACGTCAGCCAGCTCATCAAAGTCAGAGGTGTCTTTGACGCTGCACAACATCATCTTGTCACGGATAAACTGCCACACCACGCGAATAGCCGCGATGTTGCTTAATGCCGGCAGGTTCTGCGACACCGTACGAACGTGACCACGCACAACACGCGCAATGTTGTCAATCAACTCACCGGCTTCTAAACGGTTAGGTTTAGCATAGCGGATAGCGATAAACGAGTTACGCAAAAGCAGATCGTAGTTGTACGGATCTTTACTGACGCTCAGTGATGAGCGACGCATGTATTCGCTTAACGAGAACGTTCCGCGATTACGACCTGGGACCAAACCGTTTAAGTCACCGGTTGCGATTTCACTGGTACGCTGCATGACGTTGGTCAGACCAGGCTCACGCACTACCGGGTACTGCATCATCAGAGGATCTGCCAGGTTGGAGATAAAGGCATAGATAGTGCGCTGACGATCGTTGGCTTCTTTCAAGCCGAGGTCCGGCATGTTTTCCGCGACGTACTCTTCCCAGGCGGTGATCTGTGCCTGGACCTGACTCATGCTGATGCCTTCTTTATCACGCTGTTTGTCGGTCATGCGGGCAAACTGCTGTGCGGCAACATAGTTCTGCCACATTTCCTGCTCTTGACTTACACGAGCATAGGACTCTTTGTTCAAACCAATGAACCCGTTGAGATAGGTCAGGCTTTTATCATTGATGTCGAACTGACCCTGAACCTGAGAGCGCGGCGGCAACGCGTCGTGTGCGACGGTATTTTCAGCGGTCTGTACGGTTTGATGAGTGACCACGGTTTTCTTAACCGGGACAGGCTGTTGGGTTTCCATTGCAGCCATCTGCTGTTCTAAGTTGTCAGACATTATACTTCCTCGCGATTGTCGAGAGTATGATTGATATCACTGGCTTCGTGTTCGCAGGTGACTTCTTCGGCTACCGCAACAGTCGGCGTTGAATACTTCGGCGTGATACGCGCCAGACGGGTCATGGCTACGTTGAACATAACCTGACGGTAGTTGTGGTTCGGGTAATGCTCTTTCTGATAGGTATCAACCATTTCAGTATACGGCGTTGCCGCGGCCATGATAGCTGGACAGATCTGGGTAACCAGTGCATCGGAACCAAAGCCGGCGTCCATCAGCAGTTCAGAGGGCAGCGTGCGCAGGTCTTTCTCGCCTTGCAGCACCATGTTAATGACTTCGGCGTTTTCGTTGAAGCGAACAACACCGGCGTCGAAGGTATCAATCAGCTCACGCAGCTCAGCAGAGATTTCGAGTTTGTGTTCGCGTTCCAGGATCTCAAGGGTTTCCACCACTGACCCTACACCGGCGTTGACTTCGATGGTGTGGTTGATCATCGCCATCACCTGATCGATAGTGAGTTCACGACCGTTAATCACCTGACCACGTGCCAGCAGGTTTGCTACAGTGCCGTTGGTGTAACGTTCTAAACGCTCGCGACGCACACGGTCAGCACCTGATTCACGTTTCGGTGAAGAGCCCTTGGTGGCACGCTGACTGCGTTTCTTTAAATGTTTGGCCTGCATTTTGCTGCTTAATTTCTTGGTCATGTTATGACTCTCTTTAAATAAAAAGGTTAACTGTATGACAGTGGTGAACAATACCATTCTGGTAAACAGAGAATTGGTTATCGATCATTGCGGTAATGTTTGGAACGAGTTCATGGAAACTATTCCCGACCCGCACGTGGTACTCTTTGAAAAAGGACTCGCTATTATCTTCCGTGCGTTTCCTGAATCTTTAGTCAGCACCCAAATCGTGGAACTGGTGGTTGACGAGCAGCTTGACGCGAATATGCGCAGTATGGCGTTACGTAAAATTATTTACGACAACATAAGGGACATCATCAATAAGATGGGCGTGTCGTTAAATAATGATTATTTAGAAGTTGATCATCTGGATCTGTTGTGTGATATCGCTGACTTCTTTTTCGTCGTTACATTAATAGAAGACAGTCTCCACACGATCTACCCTCAACTGATGGCCACTGAGCTTCACCCTAAGTATCGCTTCATTAATGCCTTTGGCAAAGCCATGTGTGACGAGGAAGAACCTGATCTTTCGGAACTGGAATGTATCTTGGATGATGTCAGTGAAGTGACTCTTAAGGAGATCTGTGATTCTCTGACGGGTGTAGAGAACCATGACGTCCCACCAGAGAACGTCATCAAGCGTGTAGTGGGTGCCAAAGCCACAATGGATGGTTCATTGGGTTACCAGCACGTACGCAACGGTGGGGGACTGGGATCGCCTGTAGACAGCTACCTAAACTTCTTCTCGCCTGAGTTAGGCAAGCTGTTAGCCGAGAACACCCTCGATAGTTATATCGAGTACGGTCGCAACGTGATCTCTCTTCACCTTATCAGTGAAATCAATGATGACAAAATCAAAGAAACACTGCTGCGTTATTTTGAAGGGCGTTTGGATGACCTCACAGCGTTGATTCGTATTGAGTCCATGATCAAGGGTCTTAACTTACCCAACGGGAGCTAAGCGTGAATAAGTTTGATTTCTTACGGGAAGCCTTTGCTCACCGTGCCTATAAACGAAAAGAGTGGCTGCTGTCTGTTTGCACCATTGGTTTCGACGACCCTGAATCCCGCGCTATTCTCTCCCCCTGGCCCTATGCCGTGTGGATCGAAGGTGATGCTTTTAAGTTCCATGACCACACGGGTGCTGTGCAAACGCTGGAAGGTGATGTCAACGAGCCGGTGTTCCACATGGCTGACTCCATTGACCTTGATGCGGGCTTTCACCCTGCTTTACAGGGACAGGCTTACAAATCAACGTTTGGTATCTTCCTGTTCAACGTTGTGATGTTCTGGGAAGCTGTGGGTAGCGTTATTCCCTACCAGAACCGTGAGCTGACGCCAGGGCTGATTCGTGACTGGATCAGTGACATCATGGTGGATGATCCACCTGAAGGTGAAAATGTGCCGGAAGGTAAAGCGCCGGTGAGTGCTGTACTGAAGATCTCCAAGAATGCCAACTTCCTGGAAGGCATTCTCTACGCGATCGTGAAGTGTGGCTCTAAGGATTCACTTACCGTTTCCAAAGAGGTTATTGATCTCAAGAACAAGCTGCTGAAAGAACACAAAGATCAGTTAGCTGATCCCCTGGTATTCAACGACATCGTAGAACAATGTGTTAACCTGGACTACGAGATCCAGATGAAAGGGGAGTCCGCTACTTTCTATATAGACAAAAGCTACGTCAGCAACTGTCGTAAGCGTATGTTTATCATGTTTGGTATCGAGTTCAACTCTGAAACCAACACGTGGGTGCCGTTAGTTGATCCATTGACCAAAGGCTGGGATCCTCGCCACATGGTTGATTACATCAACACCGCGATCGAAGGCGCATACAACCGCGGTAAGGCAACAGGGGAAGGTGGTGCAAGGGTTAAGGATATCCTGCGTATCATGGGTTCTAAGCGCGTCTCTGATGAAAACTGTGGCAGTAAGCAGGGTGAGGACGTCATGCTCTATGCTGTCAACAAGAAGCTGTGGGTGGGTTGCTTCATTATCGTTAATAGTAAGGACGTTCAGTTAACTAACGATAACTGGAAACAGTATGAAAACAAGATCGTTACCATGCGCACCATGCAGTTCTGTTTAACCAAAGAAGGTGACTACTGTAAGGTTTGTGCGGGTAAAGGCTTGGGCGCTACCGCCACGCGTCTCCCGTCTGCTATTTCCAAGACCGCTACCGTGTTCATGTTGTTGCGTATGAAGGCTTCCCATATCTCGGGTACAAGCAACAGCGCAGTAGCGTGGAAGCAAGCATTCCGTTAACAAAAAAAAAAGAAATATATAACCTCTACCCGCAAGGGTAGAGGTTATAGTTGTAGGATAATTAGAACACTGTGGTTTGCGTTAAGATCAGGGTCTGCAAGTTAGCCGCTTCCAAGTCATCAGCAACGCGCTGGAACTCGTAGCCGTAAACCGCAATCCCTTTCTTCTTAGCCGCCTTGTTCACTAACTTGACGTCCCAGCCAAGCGCCTCGATATCCTGATCAGTACAGAGGAGGATAAGGTGTCCATCCACCACCCGCTTTCCCAGAATGAAATTCACCACAGGCGCCTCCTCAGGGAAAGTCTGCGTTCCCTGAAGATCAATCGCTACACGCACCTGTTGAAGCTCTTCTTCATCCACACGACGGAAAGTATAACCTTTATGGACATCCTTTTCACCGTTACAGCATTTCAACACCGTGCCGTAGTCGAGCCCCAGATGTTCGGTTTCCAGTGGATCGCCGTCAATGAGGATCATGTGTCCGTCAGCCACACGTGTACCCAGGATGTTCAAACAATGTCCCGCGGCGTATTCCCGCAGTAGGGTACGAAGCTTAGCCGGCACACGGAAGGCACCATACTGAGCGATCTCGTCATTGGTAGCGTAACTCCACCGACAGCCATACGCAGTGAGGTTAAGGTTAGCGGCATGTTCTACTGCACGTGACAAACCAGGTCCCAGGAGATCATCCAGTTCCTTCGCTGTAGACCGAATCAGCTTAACGCCGAAGTAATCGCCCGGGATCATTACCTCAAGCAACACCGGCTTGATGTGGTATTGTTCTGGGTGACCGCCTTCGTTGCTTTTGACACTGTTAATAGAAAGCAGTGCCGAGGTTTTGCTTTCGCTCAGGGAGAGCTGGGTTTCTTCACGCACAGTTGGATTAACAGCGTCAGGAACATCCACCACGGTCTGATCGTTCTGATTACCCGCGAACCATTCCAGGTTACGGAAATCGTTATCGCCTTTACGATCATTTTTGTGTTTGACTTCCAGCGCGTAATAGCCATACGCCTTGAGGTCATTCGGCAACGGCACAAAGCTGGTTGCCACTGCACGGTTAACCGAGAAGTTCACGGTGCCGTCAGTGAGCTGGACCACGCTCTGCTGATATTCCTCTTCGTCGTTGTTGACGTCAAGCTGCGGGGTTTTACGCAGATGATAGAGGTTACCCTTGTTGCTGATAAAGGCATACTTGGTGTAGAACTCCTTGACACCGGTTACAGTATTAAGCAGCAGGTACTTGAAGTAACGTACCGGAACCCACACTTCGTAGTCCGGGTCAGTTTCTAATTTAGCCAGCAGGGCGTCGTAGACGATCTGGACATTATCAGGAAAGTCGAGTTCGTGATAACGCTGCAAATCTTCCGCTGTGAGTAAATCAGAAAGCTGGTTATGGTTCTTAATGAATTTCTTAAATTCACTGTTATATTTTTTCGCATCCATTATCATGACTCCTGGGTTGATAAACTGGGAAAGGTATCCCTGCTCCCCAGCGGGAGCAGGGAACACTTATCATCAGAAACTACACGCGGATGGCGCCGGCAGAACGACCGGTGTTGACATCGCGATAAGATCTGAGCATTCTAACCAGCGAAGTAGGAATGACAGAAGCACCATAGACAATAACGTCAGAATCGGAGGCAGGCGTCCAGCGAACACCGTTTACTTCTTTCACCTTATTACGCAGGACTTCATCTACGTCAACCAGGCCAGATGTTCCCAGCAGGTCTGTGATCTCACGATCGCCAGAGCGGATAAAACGTACACCGAAGTGTTCGCCGGGAACGATGACTTCACCCATAATCGGACGGATGCCGTAATGGTCATGATGAATGGCAGATTGGACAACAGGAGATGGTAAGTCGGTTTCCTCTACAACCTTGGAATCCCACGCCAGGTTCAGGAAGTCGTTGTGGGCTTTATCAGTGTCTTTGTGCTTGACCTGAGCGTAGCCGTGACCAACGTGTTTAAACTTCTCTGGCAATGGAACGAAGCTGCAAGCAACTGCGCGGTGCAAGGAGAAGCGAACGGGACCATCGATTAAACGCACCAGTGAACTTTGGTGACCACTCTGTGTGGTATGGCCTTGCGGCGCCTTGGTTTTCTTACGGATGTGGTGGATATTGCCTTTGTTGCTAATGAAAGCGTACTTCGTATAGAAGGTCGAAACGCCTTTGGCCGTGTCCAGTACTAAATATTTGTAGTAATGAATCGGTACCCATACTTCATACTCAGGATCCAGTGCTAATTTTTTCTTCAGCGCGGTATTCAGGATGGATACGTTGTCAGGATAACTCAATATCTGGTAACGAGCGTATTCAACCGGAGACAGCAGGTCACTCACTTGGTTGTGGGTTGACTGGAATTCTTTCAAAGCAGATTCATAATCTTTGTTAGGCATGGTCGTTGTTTCCTTTAGATGATTTGGATGGGGCTTATTTAAAAACTTCCATTTAAAGAACGATTGTGTGTAACTACCTAATGTAGGAAAAATGCTTAGCTTCTTAAGTTCTCAACTTACGATTCGCTAATGCTAGCGGATGCCGTACTCTATGTTACAGCTACCCATTATTATAATAATCCCAAAGAGGGTTTTCATGCATGTGTCAATCTCCGGTATGCCTGGCTGCATTTCGATCTCAGCTCCGGCGGTTTATTAAAATCAGAATTGCGTGTTGTTATAAGAAAATTACTTCACCGTTAAAAAATAATTATTATTTTGAATAGGTTAGAAAAAACCCTTATCACCTAGGTGTGTACCCATCACAAGTAAATGAAACAAAAACAAAGGAAACTAACTACTATACCTGCCCAAAGGCAGGTATAGTAGTAGATTAGGTGTTAATAAACGAATTTTACCAAACGTAGTAAATACCGTCTTGGTCGCTCTTAACGGTCATGTCGCTAAACAATGCCAGTGAATGTAGCAGGAATTCGTTTTCAAAGTTGGTGCCGTCGAACGCAACCTGTGGGGTCACTTTAACACGACAACACACTTCTTCCATGCCGTGACGAGAACTGCGACCCACCCAAATAGTCAGGATGATCTTAGCGCCAGCCGCCATACCTTCAACAACCTGAACTTCTTTGGTTGCCAAGCAGGTAGGAAAGAAGTACTGCTTCTTAGCACGATGGTACATCTGCATCATCGTGTTCATTACTGTTTCGCTTAAAAAACCAGCTGGAGGTAAATCCTGTTGTCCGTCATTAAGCGGACTTGAAAGTTCGAGGCTTGACATCGGGCTAAATCTCCCAGAGTAGAAAGGTAAGCAAGGTCATTCTCGACGTCACTGAACATCCCGTCGATCAACATGGCTTCATTTTTGTAGAATCGGTCAACTCCGCCATGTTCCTCATCCCACCGGCTCGGGGTGATGTGTGCACGAACAAGAGCATCTATATCACGGTTAAAAGAATGGTCCGTAACTATAGAATCTATACGGTTAAGGACCAGGGTCTTTAGAACCTCATTTTGCTCTTCATTTATGTCAGGTGGAAAGTCATACTTTACTGTGAAAAGTTGCTGCTGCCCGAGGTGGCGGTGAGCTGCCCCACCTGTTCGGCGATCATTTTTATTTCTATTTTCCATACGTCACTCTTTTGACCTCTGACGACATGAAGTTGATTAAGTTTCAAGAAGTCCCCAATGAAGAACCGACACCCCTCTTCGAACACCTTTTCGTAGAAGGGCTCAATTTCTCGGTCTAACATATAAAGGTTGTTACCGAGATGCCATCGAGCGTTGTAGAGAATAACCTCTTCAGCCTTGGTGCTCAGGTGAGTTTCCAATAACTCATAGAAGAAGTCATCATCGAACCCACCTGTGGTTTCACCGCGAGACATTGCCACCTCTAATATAGGTTGGCAGAAATCTCGGATGTCACGTGAATAACCGGTCGGTAGTTTAATCAGATCAATAGTCTGTTTCATACACACTCCTAATAGACTACTGAATTGTCAGTCAAGTTTTATTTCACCGTCGATCACGAAAGTGGTGAGTCTGGCTTGTAACGCGTGGATGCGCGTGGTGTGGTTAAAACCAAAACGACGCTTGTGTTCCTTATAATCCAGGTTCACAAGATCAGTAAGCTCAGAACGACGACGTGGAGAGCCCCAGAACATCGGCGCATCTTTCTTGAAGGTAATACGCAGACGGTAACCGTAAACCTTGTCACGGAGCTTACGCAGCTCTAAACGATACCCACACGGGTTGTGATCGATCTCCAGATTCAGCATAGGGTAAGAGCGTGCCCAACCTTCAACGAGTTCACCTTTCTTCTCCATTGACGGCAGCGTAGGGGTAACAAGACTTACTACTGAAGCATTGATACCGGCCAGATCCAAATAATAGTTCTTGTAGCGATTCTTCAACAAACGACTTAAAGAAGACATAGTAACTCCGTGATTAGTAGATGATGACTAGCTGGGTAATATAGATTCCAAAAAGAATAACTGGAGAAAGGGTGGAACTTAATCCACCCCTTGACCTGTTACTCTAACGGGCTTTTGCTGGTCCAGCTTTTGCTGCGCATGTCGAGCAGCGTTGGTGTCCATGGCATTTTAATACCGTTACTATAATTGACGGTGAGCATGAGCATTTTGTCTTCGCCCATTTTCGCCTCTTCCAATACCACCCAGGCCGTTGCGTTGTCCCACTCTTCGCAACGAATGGCCAGCGTGCCCGGCAGTGCTTCTAATACCGCATCAATGGCCTGGCCAAAGCTTTGGTCATTGATCTCACTGCCTTTGTCGTTGGCTGGGGTGAAGGTCGCAGAATGGCTCTCAGTGCCTGTGGCGAGGTCAACCGTGGGCTGCGTTTTCTGCACGTGGTTGATGTTCTCTTCAGGCGGTAACACTTCCACCGTCCAGCGTGTCCCCACCATGTTGAACTCATCGTTCTCCCAGGCTTCAGGTGCTTTGTTTTCGGTTTTCACCATCCACACCACCACGGGTTCCTGGCCTTCTACTTCCAGTGGAGCACGGAAGATCCAGCGACTCTGGTCGTCCCAGCTCTCGTCACGGATGCGTGCTTCGCCGGCCGGTACTTGATCGATGATGTAATAGGCAACGTCAGCAGGCACGCCGGTTTTCAGGCCACGTTCCGCAATGAAGTCACCGATACGCTCTAAAGTTACTTGATCAAAAATCTGAGACATACATACTCCTGTAAAGAGTAAGAGGTTTCCCCCTTACTCCGGTTGGTTAATAACTACGCTAAGGTAAAGCCCGTATCAACACTCTGGTAACTCAAGGAAGATTCCTCAAAGAGTTCTTTACGGTACTTGTGGTACTCTTTGTGTTTCTTTTCGTTCAGGCACACGGTATAACCATAGATACGTTCCAGGTCTGGGTTCTCGCTCTGTTTAATAGGACGAATGCGCCCACGCATCTGATAGTTACGCTGCAATGACTTCACGTTGTGGAAGCTAATGCAGGTAATCAACCCTGGAATGTCTTTACCTGTACCACACGAACCCGGCGTTGAGAACACGACCTCGTGTTTACGGTACTCGTCTTTGGTATCCGCTTTACCTCCCTGCTCCCCGGTAAATGAAATCGCATCCAAATCTGGATAACGTTTCAACAGCGCCGCCACCATGATCTTGCACGTCTCTACCTTGGTAAAGAAGAACAAACACTTGGTGTCAGGCCGACGACGATGATAGTAGTAGTCATCAAAGAACTTATACATCATTTCGATATACTGAGGACGAAGCTTGTGGTTATCCATAATAGAAGCTTCAAACACGGTATCGTTGTAAACACCACGCGCCATGGAACGAATCCGGTGCTTGCTGGTATCCACACGATAGAACAATGCCTTGACGTGCATGTGTGCTGAGTATTCCGTTTCTCTCAGTCGACACTCCTTGGGATACAGATAACCGTAGATCTTGTTGGTCATCGCGTCTTCTGCTTTAACCGTTGCGGTGTTGGCAATGGTCTTGCGGATGTTCCCAAACATCATAGACAGATACAGCTGATGAATCGATTCGTGCGCTTCGTCATACACGCGTAAGCCTGGACGATACTCACGATAGAAGTCATCTAAGTCAGGTGCCAGAGGATCAGCTTTGGACTTCTTGAGCATGATGTCGATCTTGGTTAAACTAATAACCACGATCTTGGGATTTATCGTCCCTTTCTTCAATGCTGCCAGGAAGTTATCTAATCCACCGACGTCTGTCTCAACATAGTCTTCGGGACCTATGTCTAACAGGTTGCCACACTCGACCTTCCAAATAGGCAAGAAGCGGGCGTTGGCGATAATCACAACGCGCTGCTGCAACTGCACAGCGGTCCAGATGGACATAAAGGTTTTCCCTACCCCTGTTGCAGCGTTGTTTAACTTAAGGGGACCCTCTTCCATGATGTACTTCAGCCAATCCAGCTGGTCATCTTTCGGGGTACCTATTCCCGGCTTGAAATTAATCGTCACGGGCATAGGGATTATTTCAGGCTCGTTAACCTGAAGGATTCGTTTGGGTGCGTAACCTCGGGTGCCAATAAAAGTTTTAAGTTCTTCCAACAAACTGCTTGTAAATCGAATTTCCGACTGGTCGTGGTTAAACCGCATAAAGCGATGGGTAACCGCCATGACCTGAAGACGGGGATTGTGCTTGGCTGGCACCATCCCCGTTTTAGACAAGTACATGCGACAAAACGGCTTTAATACTCGATCGACAAATTCCTCAGCGTAATCGTACACCCTGAGGTAGTTGTTGGCCACGGATATAACACACGTATGTCGCATGACTGCTCCTACGGATTATTCTCTACGACCATAATGCCAATAAGCCTCGAAAGGTGATGGTTGACGCTCTTTGACTAAGAATGAACTGAAGTTGTTGAGTACGTTTTGCTGGTGATCATAGATCATCAGTGTACCAAAACCGCGGTTCCAAATGGCGTTCTGGAAGCTCACGAAATAACGTGGAGCGTGCCCGTTTACCAGTCCATAGTATCCGTGTTTCGGATTCTTAGCCATTACAGCGTACAACAGCACTTCACAGTGCAGAATGTTGATGCCTTTGAATTTGTGGTTCAACATCTCCCACATTTCAACCAACACTTCACCAAACCGCGCTGGGGTGACTTCCTGTTCTTTCCACTGATTGTTACGCTTAGAGTGCGCCATAAAGCTTTCCACTTCACGACGATAGATATCCATATCTTCCTGGGTATACGGCAGTGTAAACAGCGGCTGCTCGTGATGCCAGTTACTCAGATCAATGGCAATGAACTTCTTGTCAATAACTTCCCATCCGTTCTCAAAGATGAACTCCAACAGATCTTTTGACATGCGGGCGCTGCGACTTGGAATAGACGTTTTCACTGAACGCTGATACATGGTCTTGCCGCCGATCATGATGTCCTCAGTTGTGTACTGCAAACTGGCTTCATCAAAGTACGACAGCTTGTCCACGGTAACGTCATCGAGGTTATCCAACGAACGAATGTCGGTTAACTCTTTGGTTACAGCAGAACTCACGATCAGTTTGGTTCCGTCCATACAGAGTTCTTTCAGTAAGAAAATATCATCTCCGTTGGTGATGATAGCGTCTTTGTCTTGGCTTCGCACAACAAACGGTGTGGCTACGGTGTTTCTCAGGAAGTGCTTGATAGACAGCATTCCCTGGCCGATTGGACGACATACTGCGGTCGCGGAATAAATCCCGATATTACAATCCATTTGCATCATGGTGTTGTACGGGTAAGCATGTTTCATCTGCCCCACACAACAACCACATGGCTTGCTCGGATCTTTTGACGTACAGTACGGAATAGAACGAATCAAAATCGTGTCACCGATCTCAACGCTTTTCGCATACTGCGCATCAATCAAGACCAAGCTACCGTCATCAGCTACTGCGTACTTACCAAAGCAAGCGTGCAGGAACTCTTTGGACTTGATCTTGAGCGGCACCGGTAAATCAGTGTTGCAATCCGAGAAGTGATCAATCTCACGCACAACGGCTGCGTGAAGCTGGTTCTTACGGTGGAACCATTCGGCGCCTTGCAGGGCTTTACCTGAGGTGATCAGTGCTTTACCGGCACCGTTCTTCTCAGCCAGTGAGTCTGCTAGGTTAACGATACCTTCCGCATATGAATCCATGATTGGGTTCGGGAAGATACTGTTATCCAGGTCAAACACTGCACCACGTACAACGATTGACTGGTACGCCTGGTTGTAGCTGGTACCACCGGTGCGACACAGCAGAGGAAGCATGGCGTTGTTCAGCGTTGGCGACGTTGACATATAGGTGATGAATTCTGTTTCACCTTCGTCAATGGTAATCTTGCCGCTGAGTACACGCTGTTTGATATCAACGATACCTGGGTCTTCCATAACCTCAATCAGGTCATCAGACGTCACGGAGATTGCAAACCGTTCAGTCATGGCCGTTAAGAGGTTATTGATTTTGGCCTGCCAGATATGAATCATCATTTTGATGCTATCTGCTTCTACCGGGTCTTTCATGTCGCGCATCACAATCGGTAAGAACTGGTTCAGTGGGCGTGCCAAGAGTTTATCTTCGCACACCTCCAGTTCCTGATCGCGGATCCACACTCGCGCCACTTCCTTAATAAGGTAGGGGAACGAGTTATAGTTGCGGTGGACAATCATACCCTGCCAGGTCAGCAACAGGGATTGTGTGTCGGTGAGCAAGGTATCGCCGTTGTCATCAGTGACTTCAACAGTTTTGTAATAACCCAGCCAGCGTAACACAGTGGTTTCCGGTAAATTAGCAAATTCACGTAAACCTATTTTGATCATAATTCAATGTCCCTGTCTTCAGGCTGTTCCGCACGCAAGATGTAACCCGAGTCACTCAGTAACTCAGAACCCATGATCACTGCACGGTTGGTAGCGATCTCGTCATCGGTGACGATACAGTCGATGTCGAATGGATTATCGGCACGGATAATGCGTTTGATGGCGTTGTTACGCACGATGGAGCTGTTGGCCATTGCCAGCTGCTTGATGTTCTCTTTGGAACCGTTGTGGGCTGCTTCCCAACGAGTCTCTGACTCGCCCACGTTACGGCTGCCTTTGTCGATATACCAGTTGGTGTGTTTGTCACCCTGGCTATTCGATGCTGGCATACCAAAGGGGTTCTCTTTCGGGAACGCCTGAGAACTGTCATCAGCACCAAACTTATCCAACAACATATAGTACATGCTGGTCAGTAAGATTGGATAATGAGACTCAACCATTTCACCAAATGCATCGCGGAACTTAACCTTCTGCGGTTTGTGTTTGAACACCTTACGAAGCTCACGGATAATGTTAATACCGTAAAGTTCTGAGTCCGAACGCAAATGCACAGAGATGTTGTTCTTACAGATGTAGTCGATATGCTCGTCGCGGTCTTCCTGCGTTTGCATAACGTTCTGCACCACTTCAGCGAACTCCGGGAAACCTGTAGAATAGAACAGGAACACACGGTCGTACGCTTCTTTGTACTTGCCTTCATTACGCAGCGCAATGATTTCTTTATGCACTTGCAGGTTAATGAAGTTGATCGTGGCTTCTGCCAGCATGGTCATGATCTGGCGACGGAATGCCGGCGTGTTGTTAATGATGATGTCTGCGTAGGTACCGTCCTCATAATGCGGTGCGTCTTCCCACGGAATCATATCAACCGCAACACCTTTGTCCCCGTTGGTACCCGCCATCTTGAACTTCACACGACCCGCAACTTCTTCTTTCAAACGGATAGTGATCTTCCAATCTTTCTGACGGATGTTCTTGTAGGAGTAACCCAGGTTATTCAGCTGACCGTTACGGCGCGTGTGTTTGCCGTAAGAATCGCGAATAAAGCGATCCAGTTCAAAGCTCACTTCCGGTTCCTGGTTACCCATGCGAGTAATCAGACGCTCGTACCAGTTAATCACTTCAACATAGAAGTTGTTCTGCATGGATTCGAATTCACGCATGGCTTCATTGTGTTGCTGTGGGATCTGGTCTGGGCTGCGGTTATGAGAACGATCTTTGATCTTCTCGCCCTCTACGATCACATCCATCATCACTGAAGAAGGTGGTGCGTGGAAGAGTTTGTCAAACAGGTAGTCAGGTTTCATCAACCCGGTCTTCGTGAGTGACACCAGTGGGTTACTGTTGTTACGGCGGCGGAAGCCCATGACAATACCGTCTTCACGGATTGATTCACCCGGACGTGCAAACGGGAGTGGGTTATCAGCGGTACCGTACAAGTTCAACGGAATCCAGTCGGCTTCGTTGTATTCAAAGCCACGTTCGTGTTTAAACATGCAGCGTAATTTATCACGCGCATAGCGATCGGTAATACGGATGCCGTCCTCTTCTGTAGCATGACTTGACATCGCACAAACAATAGTTTCTGTCCCGAAGTTCCATTCATTACTGGCCCGCACACGAGGTGAGCGTGCAAATTCTTCACCCTTGGAATACGTTGCACCACGTTTGAGTTTACGCATCATCTCCTTGTCGTAAACGTATTCAAACCCGACGTAAGTATTTTGTGTGTGGAAACGAGGTAACACTAACACATCGAAATAGTTTTTATCATCGTTCTTAAAGACCACGAAGATTTCTTTCCATCCGTCTGTGAGAATGCCATCCCCGCGACTTGACTTGACGTAGAACACTTCTTCTACCGTCATGTCTGATGTACAGCGGATTGAACGCGCTGTGTTACCGTACTGTTTCTCAAACCCCGTAGTAATTAAACGCTCACTGTTCCCAGATACGACTACCGACTTTGGCACCATGTTACCTTCCATATAAAGACGTGACGCTGAGTCTCCATACGGCATGATGTTCAAGTTGGTATTGACTCCGATTACATCAGGGTACATCTGATTAATCTTGGTCAACTTAATTGGATTAGGCTTCTTCATGCATGTCCTCTACTGACGTTTAACAGTTTTGTGTATCACTACCTTGATAATATAGGTTCGAAAGAATATTGGAGCAGCACAATGCCCTTAACCACCAGCAACATTTCAGAAAGCGACATCTATTATACAGATGAATTCAAAACCCTCATCCGTAGTCATCGCGAATATCTTCTTGCAGCAACTGAGCCCAGCGTCGAACTCGATACATCCTTGCTGTATGCTTTTAAGAATGACTTCTTTGGTTACTTAAGAGCAAAGGGTGTAGAACCCAAGTTGTGGTGGGTGTGCGCTTATTTATCTGGTATCAAGACTCCGTTTCAAGATATCAGTCGTCTAGAGAAATGGTATCGACCAGATCAAGACGCCATCGACCGTATTATATCACGTAGTAATACCGTACGTAGTTAAATAAAAAAAAAAGATATATAATACTACTCCTACCCTCGCGGGTAGGAGTAGTAATGTTTACATATCAGTTATTACCAGGCTGAATCGATAATGTCACCGCCGGTAGAACTCGCTGATGGTGCTGGCGCGTTGTACTGTGGTGCATACGGAGAAACCTGTTGTTGCTGAACGTTCACTGGACGACCCCACTGGTCAAACAGCTGCGGTGGCTGAACCTGAGCCTGACCATAACCGTACGGCTGTTGGTTGTAGCCCGGGTAACCGTTCTGGTTAGCGGTTTCACGATGCAGGAAGTTACCCAGACGTGAACACACGTAGATCACGTGCTGGTTGTTCATGTCCAGTGCATAGTGGTGAACACGCTGCTGCGCGCCGTTGAAGATAGGTTCAGAACGAATATAACGATCGCCGTTCCACATGGTTGGGACCTTCATGTGGAATTCGATGCCGTTGATATTGCGAACTTCGTCACCACCAATCTGGCCTTGCTGCGGCGCGCCACCCTGAACGTGCTGCGTTTGGGTGCTGATGTTAAACAGGTTACCCATGTTGCCGCCGAGTGCGTTGTTCTGCTGCTCGCCTTCCTTATAGACGTTGTGGCTGTTGTAATCCAGTTCCGGCACCTGACGATAGAACTCTGGGATCTCTTCCAGGTGTTCTTCCCAGCTTACGTCGATGTTGTGAACAGACTTCTTGTCGAACTCACCGCGGAACATGTTCTGCGCGCGGTTAAGCTGACCTGCAATATTGCCAAAGCAGTACATGAACGCAGTGAAGCGCGCCGCCACCGGAATGAGTGCATCGAACTCATGCGCATCCGGGTTATTGGTTGCCGGCATAATTGAACGGAACAGATGAATGGCCAGTTCAATCGCTTCGCGGCTCATGGTGAAGTTGTTAACCGATACCGTGGCGTTCTTAGGCTGACCTTCAGAACGCGCCAGTTCACGAACCAGCACATCATACAGTGGGAAACTCGGCTTGGCTTTGTAATACACGCGTTCGCCGTTTTCGCCTTTGCCGCCTTTGGTGATTTTGAAATGGATGAAACGATTGTCAATCGAATCTTCAATCTCAACGGTCAGACGCGCCAGCATGTTGTACACTTCATCCTTGACGCTTTTCTTAACGGTGGTCAGCGGACTGATCACATCATAAACGGCCTGGTTCCAGCTCTTCTTTTCTTTCCTGGATGAGATCTCAAACAGGATAGGAATCATAGAACGGAACACAGACAGCAAACGAATGCCGGCCAGACGACGACTCAGCTTAAAGACTTCCGTTTCTTTACTGATGATGCTTTCGCAGGTTGGGTGGAAGTACACTTTCTGGTCGCTGCCCGAGTTCAGCGCTTCAGAGATCGGCAGATGCAGATCTTTGGAGTCGATACGCAGCGGATACTCTTTACCCAGCATCAGGCAGGTAACTTTACCGTTCTGATCAATCTTACAACCCCACGCTTGCAGAATGGATTCGTACAGACGATTTAATTCGTTCATGGTTATTCCTGTTATTTGATAATTTAGTTACTGACGAAATATTCTTTCAAGTTTGACACGTAGTTCTGTGCCATCTGTTCCTGGATTTCATCACTGGCCAGGTTGGAACTTGAACGGTTGATGGTGTACGCCGGGAATACCTTTTTACGTGCGTTGCTGTGATCGTTGTTGAGAACGATCTCAACCGAACACTCGCCGAAGATATTCATGGTGACATCTACTTCGATAGGTGTCGCATTGCCCAGCATGGTCATGGCGTATTTTTGGAAGAACGTTGTTTCAATGTAATCTTTGAAATTGTTGGTACGCGCCTCCAGGTTAGGGTCGTTGGCGATAACGCCAGCCGGGATACCAGGACGGAAGTAGATACCACTACTTAACACATTGAGGTTGGACACGCTGTTACTGGCAACGAATTGCAGGAACACCAGGCCAACGTCAATCATGGCGTGCATACTGATAAACGCCAGTTCGTTTGCGATCTTTTCAAACCAGTCTGCTGAGCCCAGTGGGTCGCTGTCCAGCTGATGGTTGTGTCCTTCCATGTTACGGTCACTAGGTGGTAACACCGCAGTATCAAAGCCCTGGAAGACCTGACGCAGTTCCTGGAAGGTAAAGCCGATAAAGCCCTGATAGCTCGGCATGCCCAGCGCAGACATCATCAGTGACAGGAACGGATGTTCAAAGATTTCCTGTTCGCTGATCCCACCCATGCTCATTGCCATGTTTTCACTCAGCATGTTGTGGGTCACCTGCTGGCGCGCCACGCGTGCTGCATGCGTCATCACTGTTTGAGCATTGACGATTGGATCCAGGTTGGAACTCTTGGACACAATGACGCCGTTCTGGTCGAGGTCTGCGTTAGTGCTGCCGCCGTACTGAATGTTGCTGTCTTCTTCTTCCGCCGCCACTTGACCAAAGCCGTGGGTAATCACATCCACTGGACGGATAGTGCGAAGCTGACGCATCATTTCAGGATCTGCCATCAGGAACTGTGAGGTTTCAGTGATAGCACGTTTGGTGGTTGGCATGTACATCACGTCTTGTGTGGATGACGTGGTCATGGTCCAGCTACGAACAGGAATAAACAGAACGTCATCGGGAACCGTAGAACCCATTGCCATTCCGCCACCCACCAGATAACCCAACACCGACATCTGCTGCTCTTGCAGTGCATTGTCCACCACGGTCATGCGCAGCATAGCTAAACCGCGACGTTGGTTCCAGCCACCTTCGACGTTGATTAGACCCGAGTGTTGAGTACTCAGGCTACCGCCGTGCACGCCCATCTGCGCGATGGTACTTGGACTGATGCCGCCGTTGAAACGTTCATGCGCTGCACGGTTTGCCAGGTCAGGAGTAATATCAATACGGTTGCTGCGATGGAACTGATCATGGACGTTGTTACCGATACCGATGACCACTTGGTTTAGACGAATCTCACTCATTTTTCACTGTCCCCTAGACTATTCGTTAATTTCACTGATAAGGCGCATGAATTCCGCTTTGAGTTCTACCGTGATCTCAAGGTCGAACATGTTGCCTTTCTTGACTTTACTGTACAGCTCAGGATTCCCCAGGATCCCAAACTCCAGGTTGCTTTCCCACTGGTTGCTTTCAAGTTCTTCGAAGAACTCTTTCACATACACAGCAGCAGCATTAAAACTTCCGCCTTCATTGTTCTTTTCCTGCACGTCGCACATCTGTGCCAACGTAGCACGGTCTTCGTTACTCAGACTCAGGAATGAGTTACCCGACGGCACTGCATCTTGCGCCAACTGCGCACACAGTAAAGAAGGCAGATAAACATACCCACGTTCCGCCAACCGTACCTGCGCCAGACAGATCGCTGCGGTAAGTTGGAGATAATCACAGAAATCATAAATACGTTCTGAGATATCACCGGCGTAGGTTAACTGTAGCAGTGTCCGCATGGGCTTGGTTAACTGGAAATCCCAAACGCTAGGTAAACGGTCGTAAACCATTTCCACTAACTGTTCGTTCTTAATCCCCAGACCCAGGCACTGATATTTAAAGCGATCTTTGAAACGTTCCTGATCCTTTTCATCACGCAGACCAAACGAGAAGTATTCCGCCATCTGGGTAATCTTAGCCATTGGCACTTCTTCGGTAATCTGGTGTTCGTCCAGGAAGGAACTGTTGTCGTCTTCGTCACCGTAGCTTTCTTTCTTACGGTAGCCGTTGTTGTTGTTTTCAAACTGTTTAACTTCCGAGGAAATCGCATTGATAATGGATTTGCCTTTTTCCGTTTCTGGAATGATTGCAACAGACAGACGATTGAAAACAATGCGGTACAGAATCATCACCATGGTGTGTTCAGTTGAACCAACCTGGATAGATGCATCAGCCTGCGAGTTCTTCATGAATGAATGACTTACGTAGCTTTCCAGTCGCTTCCACGCCTTGGTGCCGGTGATCACAGCGCTTTTGCTTAACAGCCGACCACACAGCAGTTCTGCATAGCTTGAACCCGTAAAGGATTCCATTCGATAAAGCAGTCCAAAGAAGATAGGGAATACAGTACGAATTAAAAAGGTTCCCTTCACGATCTCAACGTAGTCTTCCACAATGAATGTGGTTTCCCGCGGATAGTAACCGTGCCCCGTGGTGGTCTTCAGATCTTTTGGAATCACCATGTACTTCGAGGAGTGCTCGAAATAGTTCATGAGGTTAGCGGGTTTCACCAACGTCAGGATAGCATGGATAATCGGTTCGATACGCTGAAGTTCTTTCTCGTAAGAGACGAACTCACCGTTCTCAATGATTTCCGCGCCGGCACGATAAAGTTCGAAAAGTTCCTTATGCTGTTCAGGTGAAAGAGCCATTTCGAAGTAGCTGTTGAGTGGAGCGAATAACTCAACGTCTGCATCGTTGTCCACACTTTTAACTTCTGCTAACTTGATAGAACCTTTACCCATGAAGTGCAGAGAGCGCTTTTCTTCACCCACCTCTAGAACCACCGTGAGTCGGTCAAAGTTCTTTTTAGAGTTACGTACGGTAAAGACGTTTAAAGACATAGTGCCTCACTTTCCATTATTTACGTTTATACTAGTTAGATAATGTAGGACTGAAAATAAATAGCTAGGCAGGGTTTCCCCCACCTAGTCTGCCTATTTAAAGGTTTTAATTCTTACCATTCGATATCGTCATCGAAAGATGCGGTTGTTGCTTCCATGGAACCGCCACCGTTTCCGCCGCCATTACCGCCGCCGGAATTGTTGTTGCCGCCACGGTTCTGCCAGTTGCTCTGACCGCCGCCACTGTTAGCATTGGCGTTGTTGCCGCCTTTTGGTTTCCATGCTTTCCACTCCAGATCATTCAGGAGCTCTTCATGGAAGTTACACCAGGCACGTGCAGAAGAACGACTTGGCATGCCGTAGTCTTCAGTGGTGCTGCCGTCTGCGTTCTTAACGCGCATCGCCGGTACGTTCGCCATGCGGAACACAGTTTTGAAGCTGTAGTCGCCTTTCTGATAAGTCAGTGTAACGCGGCCTTTCTCATCACGAGAGACAATGAAGTTACAGCTGTTTACTGGCTCATCAGTACGTTTGCTTTTGCCATCGCTGCCACGAACCCAGGCGTTCTGGTTGATCGGGAGCTGTGCAGAAGAGAACGGCGTGCTCATGTCTGCTGCCTGACGGATGGTGTCGAACAGAACACCACGCTCGTTGTAGTTCAGTGACACTTCACGGGTAACACGCTTTTCCTGACTCCAGATACCGTCGAACACACGCAGGACGATATCGCCATTGATCTTTTGTTCGAAGCGCAGCGCGCCGTTGTGTTTCGCGCCTTGCAGCGGCTGTTCAGTTTCAGGGTGCGGTTGGGAGTAATCGTTCAGCATCGTTTTTGGGCGAGCTTGGTTTTGTGGGCGCTGGAAGTCTGACATGATCTAATCCTTGTGATTTCTAAAATTCGGTTATAAGTCTACATATATAAAGGGTGTGCAGTTTTAAAGTAATAGCTTCAAGCCCGCTTTCGTAATGCCAGATGGCAGCCCGTTGATATCTGAACGGACTTTGGTAAAACTGGTTCCCGCATTCCACTCTTTGGAGATGGCGAGATCTTCAACTAACTTCTTCAGCCCAGCTGATGATGAATAAAAGTTTGTGGCTTTATCACCAAAGACCTGGATCGAGAGTCGGTTAAACGGCATGTAATATAAATCCTTACCTCCGGTTAATTTGGTATACCACTTGGTGTAAGGCTTAGCCGTACCCGTGTGTGACTCTAAAAGTTTTAACCGCGTCACGGATGTTGTCATGGTGAGATCCACCACGTGATGCGTAATAATTAATCCCTTGCCGTCAAACTTAGGTAACTGGGTGTCGGTTTGGGTAATCTGTTTTGGAAACTCCAGGCAAAGACGTTTGCAAACTTTTTCAATCAGGTCGTACTGTTGTCTTGCCTTTTCCCTTCTGGTGTCATTGGTAACTAACTCGGCTTTACTGTAAACCGAACGCAATGATTTATAAGAAGGGTAATAAACTTTAAACACTAAACTCCGACGATTTACTGCGGCGGCAAGCCACTTAGCCAGCTCTGTGAGATCAGATTTAGTATCTTTTATCACAATATCTGCGTCAATAATATCGTCAGGGGCATAACTCTGGATAACATTGCGCACCAGTGTACGCAAGTTAACCAGGAAAGAGTTGGCAACAGTGATCTCGTCAATGGCATCTTTTTCCAACGCCATTGATGTTCCCACTGACATTTCAAACGCACCTAAGGTTCTCATAAGAATTCCTTTAAGACGTCTCGCACTTCATCACTGTTGATATCAGTGCCTGCCATTTTCGCCATCACATCGTTTTCGATATGCCCAAAGATATTCTCCTGCGTCACTGACACACCGGTATAATCTGAAGTCTGGTAGAGTTCTTCTTCCACCAACACCTCATCATTTTCAGAATCTTCAGCGAACCCGTAATCCGGGTATTCTTTTTGCAGAGAACTGATAATGGGTTTAACTACCGACTTGTGTCCACCCTGGATACGGAACTGTGAACCCACAGGAAACTTCTGGCTCTGTAGCAGATGCTTAACTGATAACACAATGGATTCCGGCAAGTCATCAATACTCACCCGAATACTGCGATAAGGCATAGCAAATTCATTTACCCAAAAGCGCGTGGTTTTGATTTCTTTCTGCTGATCAATGTCAACAATCCACGCACCTTTCGGATGCTCTTCACCATGACGAATACGGTCGAACGAACCGTTGCTATAAATGATGTCTTCCCAGGAACCCGGAATATGGATATGACCTGAAAAGATCCCGTACTTCACAATGCTTTTCCAGCGGTCTTCCATGTGCGCATGCTTACGCGCTTTTTCTGGAAGCTGCCAGTAGAACCCACCGTGGAAGGCGATCAGATCAACCTTGTCTAACTGTGCGGTTGTTAATACCTGTAACGCACGCTCCCAGATTTCATCCGGAGTTTTATCAGACATGTTGTCCGGTACGTACATGATCGTTAAGTTATTAAGTTCTTCTATGGTTTCAATGGTGATCTCATCAAAGTACTTAACGTTGGTACCCTCTTCCACCGAAAACATAATGTGGCGAGGCTGACCCCAATCATGTAGAGTAGTGCCTTCAGTAAAGCGCACGATCACATTGTGTTCTTTACATTTAACAAAGAACTGTTTGAACCACTCCAGGGTTAACAAGAAGTCCGGGTTGTCATTGTCGACAAACCGATCAAACACATCTCCACTGATCAGAATCAAATCAACGTTGTTTAAATCTACATCCGTGTAGAAGAAACGAGACATGTTACGCAAAATGTGAGCAGTGGGCGTGCGTCGGTGGCAAGTGTGTAAATCAGAACAAGACAGCAGACGCATCAGCGCTCCTTAACAAGACATGGGATCAATAACTGTATTATTGTCACTGTCGTTATTTTTCATTTCCTTCTTGTCGCCGCGTTCTGCCAGCAGTTCTTCAGGAATTTCGAAGTGCGGCACCACTGATTGAATGAACTCGTAATCTTCACGAGTTGCACAACCATCACGCTCTTCATTGCTGCGCGCTTCCAGGAAACGGTTAAAGGTTTCACGATCCATATTCCCGCTCAGGAATTCATCACGCACCCACACTGTTTCACGTAAAGCTTTTGGATACAGTTTGTGTTTGTGGTAAAACTCCAGTGGGATCAAATCGTGAATTGGGGTCTTGAGATCTTCAACGAAATACTGCTTCGCTGTTTCAACAATCTGGTTAGAAGAAAGCTGAGGCTCATGACCATCCAGTGTGCTTTGAATACTGGACTGTAATGCGGCAGCACTTTGACGCATGACCTCACGCTCCAGCGGAGTGAGTTCATAACTCGACAGCGGTTTAACAACGAACAGGCGTTTGCTGCTGTCATTATCATCGACAACCAGCACGCACATGGTGTGCTGATTACTGAGTGTGCCCCACTTCGGAAAATCGAAGTAGTTAACTCTCGAAGCGGTGTTGTTAAGTGCAAACTGTACCAGCCAGTCACGCACGAACTCGCTTTCAGTTAACTGCTTCAGCGCATTCAGCGGAATGCCGTCTTTGGTCAGGAAGTCAGTGCCGCCGATGTTCTGCACATCCAGCTCGTTTAAGAAGTCGAAGCTGCTGCGGATTTTCATCTGATGTTCGGGTGACATACCCAGGAATTCATTAGCGTCCATTAGCCTAGCCTATGTTTATCGAGAAGTTCAAAGTTATCTGGACGGATAGCTACTACCTTCGCCAGACTGTATTTAATTCCTTCCACCGTGACCGTACAGGAAACCAACAGACGATACATGGAAGTACTGCCGTCTACTGCTTCAGCATTCACCGTGACATTGACATCAGGGAATAATTCTTTCATGTAGGCGGTTAAGAAAGTTTGGGTGTTCGAGATCATGTCGTTTTGTCTTTCCCCAAAATCTTTCCATAACTTATAGAAGCTAGGGACTTTCGAGATAATCCGACTCTGGTTCTCACGTGATACAAACCAATAAAAGAAATGCCGGTTCATGGCATTGTCTACAGATTTGGTTTCCCATCCCGTATCACTGGACATTGTTGCAACACAAAACATAGTAATTGTCCTTGAGTTAATTGTTTACATAAAGTTGCCATAAGAAAACAAAAAAATAAAAGAAGTAAGTAAGGGAGCCGAAGCTCCCTTTACCAATTAACGCTTGATGACGTAACCAACCAGATTACCTTCAGTAACCAGATCTTTCAGACGGGCTGCTGTTGCAACGCCACCCACTGACCAACGACTCAGCACCAGATAGTCATCTTCCACAGACAGTGGATTCAAACAGGTAGGTGCGCTGTCATGGATAGGACAGATGTGGGTATATTTACCGCGCGTGTAGATCGCATAGTGAGTGTACGGATTAGGTACCTTGCCACCGCTGAGGTTGTGTTCGTCGATCATTGGAACGTCGTCTGCGATAGCTTGCAGAATTTCCACCTGCTTTTCATTGAGCTCAGCATACGGCTCAAGGTGAATCTCTAACAGATCACCAAAGCGATCTTCCAGAGTTGCGTGCAGTGGTTTGGTGACAGTCACGTTGATGCTGTTGATTGCGTTGTTCATGTTCATTGTTCGGTAACCCCATTATTTATATTGTTTTTTAAAAGTTTAAGCTGTACCTATATTGATACAGCTTTGATCGTTGTTTGCTTTGTTTATTACAGGTAGCTTTCAGTAGCGTCTTCGATTACGTACTGCGCCTGAACTTTAGAGCCCAGGTTAGTCAGCGCGTAGCCCAGATCAATACCGATGAACAGACCCATTGCTTTACCCAGCGCATGATCTTCAACACCGATAGCTTCGCTCAGCCATTTGGTACCCAGGTAAGCAGTGCCCACGCCAGCGACTGCGCCAGCTACAGAACCGATGCTTACTTCGCGTTTGCCCAGCATGGTGACAGCAGCAGTACCCGCAGCGGCCAGTGCAGCAACAGATGCAGCATTGATCCACGGCTTTTCTTTCTCAACCATAGTCTGAATTTCACCGCCCAGTTTAACCTGAGTAGATTCAGCAGATACTTCAACAGTGGTTTCTTTGGTGGTGTTAGTGTTGATGTTTTCCATGATAAGTTCCTATTGTTTAAGATGTCAGAAAACATTATTGTTTTCTTATACACCCAAATCATATAGGTTTGAAACAAACTGTAATCTAAATTTAAACAAAAAAATAAAGGGATAATAAAGGTACCCTCGTAATGAGGGTACCTGAACTATTTGTTCGTAGGCGACTTAACGCTTTAAACTAAGCTAACTATTTCGTTGGCTTAGTTGGGTCGGCGAACAATACATAACCCGTCTTGGTTTCCTTTTCGAAGTTGGTGTGTTCACCTTCGAAAACGCGGAAGCTGCCTAAGGCAGAGATCACGATATATTCAATATGTTCTTTCCTTTCTTTATTAAAGAACGTCACGGTGCGTTTCACAATCAACCCCGAGTGTTTCATTTTCTCGATATGTTGATTAGTGGTTTCGCGAACAACTTCATAGGTGCTTTTACGCACGAGGCTGGCAATGTGGTAGGCGCCCTTTTCCAACATCTCCTTGATGTAACGTGGAGCAAGTAAAGGAACATCACCGCTCACGTTAATACTGTTGCGGCTTTGGTAGGTATGGTGGATGCGGTGATTCATCACGTCCAGGTAGTTACCACCAAAGAACACGGATTCACAATGTCTGTCTTTGGGGAAACGACTGAACTCTTGTGTAAAGCTCACTCCGCCCAGATCCAGTTTAGCCGTGACGTTGTGGTCTTCACCGTGCTTGATTGAAATTTCCGGAACCAGCAGGTTGTCGGTAATGCCTTTTAGCATAGCAGAGGAGATAACCGCTTTACCCGCAAACCCTTTCTTATTACGATCCAGGGTGGTGCGAATAACAGCGCGATTGATTCCGTCAATGCCAATCAGTTGTTTGACGTGTGCCGGGATTACCAGATCAATACCAAACGATTTGTTAACGCGCGGGAAATCGTGATGGTAGGTAATGACCGTACTAATTTCTTTGTCCATCTTTCTTTTACTCCAGGTTAATGACCCCCTCATCATGAAGGAGTCAAATTGAATTAGTAACCCAAGGTCAGGGTAAAGTCAGGTTCTTCAACCCGCTCCCACCCATTACCGGTTTGACGTAACAGCTCAACATCACAGGTCAAGGTGTCGTTGTCTGTGTCGATGTAGCCGGTAACGTCAGCCTTGTAGCCTTTTAGCGGCATGCAGAACGTAAACTTGCGGTGAATAGAGAACTCGCCTTTTAAGCCGCCCTGTCCCGCAGAGAACTGTAGCTCGCCGTGCTTACCGTCTTTACTGCCGTCACGCACCATCATGTGAGCGCGCTTCAGTGAGGTGTTCAATGAATGACGTAACATAGCGGCGGTGGTGGATTGCGAGAATTCGTATTCCGTCAGTTCAGTTGTTTCAGTGGTCATGTTAACTCCTGTAAAAACCACTGCCCCGGTGAGGAGGCAGGGGTTAAGTTACATTTCTTTGGTTTCGGTTTTGTGGTCTTTACGCGCTTCACCCATTGGACTGGTGATATCCAGATAGGTGGTTGCCAAGTGTTCGTTGACCGCATTCCACGTTTTGTGGATGTTGACACGTTCACGGAAACTCAGCTTGTTGCCCGTTGAGTCATGGAAGTGAGTACGCAGCCATTGCTGTTCTTCACCTTCACCCTCTTGACGCAGCACACCATTATTAGCCTGACGGAAGAAGAAGTTGTCACGTCCAATTCCGCTACACAGTGGCGAGAACTTACCACCGTACCCGTCAATGATTTCATCTTGATAAAGTTTCATCACATTCGGGTTAGCCATGATGTAGTTTTGCATCAGACCTTCAGCGCTCTGTAAACCTTCAATGGTTCCCAGATAGCCGATGTCAAACCGACCCACGTATTCGCCTTTGCCTTCACCCAGCAAGCGCGTAGAGTATTCCCACAAACGAGAGTTCACGAAACTGGTGAAGTTCTGTTGCAGGTTATCCACTTTGCTCTTTAGCCAGTCAGATACACCGGTGGGTTGAATGGCATTGGTTTGGTTAACGAAGTTTTGATATTGCCCAATCGATTGCTCGGTTTGAGCGCCCGCTACAGCAAATGCAAAAAGGTCAGAACTATTCATTATCCAATTCCGGCTTAATCGCGTGCATCATCATGTTCAGGTTCATGAGGTGGGTTGCTGGCATGCCGGCTAATCCACTAACACGGAACGGAACATTTTTATCCAGGGTTTGGTGGTGGCCGAACGAACCGTAGGCTTTGGCCTTGGATTCATTATCCAGACAGAAACGAATTGGCATTTGGTCGCCATCGAAGTCAGCGTTGTACGACGGGCACGCCAGAATCGAGATCTTCAGACTTTCGTCATCCAAGCTGCGGTTTACGGCTACCCAGAACGCTTTGATACTCAGATATTCGTTTGATGGATTTCGGTGAGACTTACCGAGGATCATGCGCTGTTCTTCCATACGACGCAGGAAGTCATCAACAACGTCATCCACTTTGTAGGCGGTGATATTGAGATGACGCATGGCTTTAAGCGGCGTGAAACCACGACGATAAAGTTCGTTGGTGATGTGGACTGCTAATGCAGACACCGCCAACTTCCACGGTACTAGGATCTTGTTAGGATCGATCAACCCTGTGATAGAGGTGATAACACGACGACCTGTTACAGGTAAGTTACCCGAACAGATATGTTTACGACTAATCGCTTTCTTGTGGAAGATGTTGCGTCGATTCAACTTCTTCATATACATATCTGTGAGCTCAATGATCTTGGCACCCACGATACCACAGTTGCGACGTTTATCTTGTTCAGTCAGTTCATAGAACTCACTGGATCTTTTACAACCAGCGATGGTGTAATAGATCTGTTTGGTTTCAGGCTGACCTTCGACACCCCAGGTACCACGCTCGTTGTGCTCCAGGATAGTGGAGAAGCGACTTGGTACTTTCAGATAGCTGAAGAAGGCTTTGTGCTTAAATCGGTTCCAGAATGTCCAGGCTTCGAGTGCTCGTTCTTTTAACCCCGTGTGTTTTGCTCCTGGTCCCGTTAAGAAATAGGCCATAAGCAATTCACAATTGCGATAGAAACCGTTCATGCTGATATCGTCGATACCTAAATCCTTTAGGATGTTCAGTAACAGCATTTCCGTAACCGCGTGCTTCTTCTTGATCTCACGGCGATAGGTCGGGTCCATGAAATACCGCGCAATGATAATGCGCTGGGAACCTTGCTTCACCACACAGATGGAAGAGAAGAACGTGTTATAGAAAGAATGACTTACAAACGCGTCAACGCCTTCAGGTGCTTTTACCCACAGGCCGACTTCGTGTTGCTTGTCATAATGAAGTTCTACCGTATTACCACAGTTAGGACAGCTAATACCGCTACCGACTAAGTAGTTGCCTTTCAGTGTCCCACACCCCGGACTGCATTGAGCGAGCTGCATAAACGTGTTGCCCTGAAACTCCATGCGAGTCAGTTCAGCAAGACGTGTGCGGTCTTCTTCAATGTTGAGGTCATAATCATTGAGATAGATCGGTGTTGATTCCGACGTATCGTGCAGGTAATTATAATCCTCGAAGTCAGGGTAATGCGGTGTAATAAATTTCAGATCATCGGGAAGACGATGTTCAACACCTTGGGCATACTCTTTGAACTTGGCAATAGGGTTCATGTCAACCAGATCCGGCGAGGTTAACTTAGCAATCATTCGTTCAAGTTCAGGAGATGGGGTTGGAAACATATTTCACCATAAAAAATAAAGAAAGGGAAGAATGAGTTGGAGGTTTCCCCCCAACTCACCTGTCCTTGTGGTCAGCCGATCACGTTATTAGATAACGTTGTAAGCATCCCAGTTACCACCGCCCTGCTGGTTGGTGTTCACGCCAGCAACGTAGTCAACGGCCAGTGAAGTACCTGGAGCGAAGATTGCGTCGTTGTTCATGAAGTTACCAGAGATAGAGCTGGTGTTCAGAGTACCGATGGTAGAGAACACGGTACCCAGCAGGTTCATGAAACCTGGATCCATTACTGCCACGCGACCGAAACCGTTGATTTCCAGATCGGTCAGGTTCATCGCTTCGGTCAGCATGATACGCAGACGCTGCTGACGCGCTTTGATGTTTTCACGGTCGTTCTGCTGGTACATGGTACGCAGGAAGACGTCAGCATTAGCGCCGCCGCTTGGACCTGCGAAGTGATGCACAGACATCTCATCCAGTTCGCCCAGGTTGAACAGCTCGCCGTTGAAGCGCGCAGTACCGTCGACAACCAGGATGTTTGACGCGTGATAGATCGGCTTGGTAGGGTTCCAACCTTTGCTTTCCACACCAGAGTTGGTTGCAGCAGCTTTGGAGAACGCACCACCAGAGATCGCATCAGCCGCAGTCATGATCGCTTTAACCGCATCCGCTTTCGTGGTTGGGTTATTGAGATCGATCAGCAGTTTGGTCAGTGCAGAGTTCGCGCCGGTAGGCAGGATTGGCACAGTGAAGATCGCCTGCTGCATGATGTGCTGCTGGATCCAACGGTTAACCAGCTCGATATCGATGATGGTTTTGCTGTCCAGCTTGGTGCTGTTCTGACCCACGATACGAGTGATATGGTTATCACCGAACAGTTTGTCCAGACGCGGTTCCAGGTTAACCAGGTTACCACGAACACCACACTTAGAACGACGCAGTACGTCAGCAAAGGCGTACTTGTTGTTCGCACACATCAGAACGTACAGACCCATCAGGAACGGAATGATACCGCCGTTGGAGTTCATCTGCGGACCAGCCACTGCGTTGTTCAGGGCGATACACGGACGGAACGGACGGTAGCCATCATTCATCGGACCACCCAGACCCATTGGGTTGATGTTGGCACGACGGATGTTGACCAGGTATTCCTGATGGTTTACCGGCAGCAGTGACACGTTGGCGTGAACACGCGCAACTTCACGCGGTGTTGCATCAGCGTTCGGGTTGTTCTGACCATACTGGTTCGGGTTAGTGGTAACCACAGCGACTTCCATGTTGGAAGGCAGCAGTACACCGTTTTCGCCCAGCACCGGAGAGGTGATCGCAGAGATACGCGCATCAGCGGTACCGTTGGCGCCGTATGGCTGACCAGAGAAGAACGGAGATGGCAGAGACGCACCCGGCGCATTTGCAGTCTGACGAACTACTTCAATCAGGATACCAGTTTCCCACTCGCGATCCATGTAACCCTGGATACGATCGACGATACGCTTCTCTTCGTTGCGGATGTCGCCGTACTGCTCCAGGTTGATCACGCCAGCAGCGATCTGTACCACGTTGGTGGTCTGACCGTGGTTGGATTTGAACTTCTGAATCAGTTCGTGGTTCAGACGTTTGTCGATGTAGCCAGCCGGAGTTTTCGGCACGTTTACACGATGCTGATTGTTCGCGGTGTACATCATCACTTCTTCAACGTCGACGATCATGTTCTTGGTGTAGAACAGGAACGGTGCAACGTAGATGGTGTTTTCCTGTTTCAGCCACAGCACCAGGCCCGGCAGAATCGGAGACAGGTTCGGATCGATCACGTCGATTTCCGGAACGATCTTAGACTTCAGCGTGTTCAGACGATCTTCTTTGCGCTGCTTGAAGACTTTCTGAAGCTCTTCCTGCACGGTGGTCATCTCTGGGATAACACGGCCGGTGAAGGTTGAAGAAGTCTGTGACAGCAGACCCAGCAGGCTCGTCAGCCCAGAAGTCTGTGTGTTACGGTTTTCGTTGGTACGGCTGTTGCTGCCGTTATCTTCCCACGAATTGTTGTTACCGTTGTTGTTATTAACGCCCATTGTACTTCTCCATTATTTACTTGTTTAAAGGTTTCTTGTTACATTCGAATGTAGAAACACAATAAGATATCATCGCAATGAAATATCATTAAGGTTTATACAGCTTAGTAATGTAGACTTGAAATATTTTTGGATCATGCAAAATGTTATGTGAATAACGAAATATGCGTGGTGACCCCGAGTCCACACGGTTGCCCGCGTGTATGTACATATAATAGGTAATGCTGGTAAAAAATTATGAAAACAATTCTTGTCGATACTTCCGTGAGTTTACGACTCCCTGCTATGCGTTACCCCCAAATCAGTAACGTGCTGCGTAACAACAGCTACAACGTTAAACAAATGTGGAAACGCATCGGTGAAAAGAATCTCACCCTCTTTAACCAAAATGTCCTGGTGGGTTTGTTACAGACGCTTTCCATTGACCCAGACTGGACGCTCGAATACGTAGCCGCTTATGCCAAACTGCGTAGCCGCTCCTTGTGTTCTGCCTTCGAGATTATCTCTCCACACAATCGCCAAGGCATTCATAAAGATACGCTTTTTTACGGCGGGTGTACAGAATGCTTCTGTCTGTTAGAAAATAATCGTGACATCACTGAAGTCGATGCCATGAGTTTGCGGGAACTGGTGCCAATCTATTCCACGATTAATACCTGGAGCTACAACCCCAGCGCTGAAAGGGAACGTAAGTCCCAGTTTGACTACAGCAAAGACTTTGCCATGATTGGTGTTAACATCGTGGAGCTGGCAGTGGGTTGGTGGTTATATATGAAAGACCCTGCCAATGACGGTCACGGTATTCATCATTACCTGGCCACTATCGTTACGCCGAAGTTTGGTATCCTGCATAATGAGTTAGCCTACTTCAATTCCCTGTACCAACACATTGTTAACCGTGTGGGTTACAGCGAGTTGTTAGAAGGTGAAGGTCTTGACTTTAATATTGTCAAGATTCGTAACGATCTGCTGGATATGTTGACGTTCCAGGTCAAAAGCATGAAGTCCAGTTCATGGGACACTTCGCTGCTGCTGATGAGCTATCTGTCTACAGAGCTGACCCCCAACCTCAAAGGTTTGTTTGACGCTAACAGCTACGCTTTGGAATACAACCCTAATGTCATCTGGGGCTTTGAACTCAACGCGGTGAAGTTCTATCAAATCTACCTGACGCTGTGTAATGAACTGAGCTATACACCGAGTTCTATTGCCGGTACGCTGAAACAGCACGCCCCGCTTGTGGCGAGTCGTTGGAAGTTAATAGAGGACCCTGCTTTTAAGGCGCATGCATTAGAACAGCTGAATAAACTTAACCTGATGAACGCATAGATAATAGCTACTGGCATTGCCAGTAGCTACACATAGTATTATGTTTGTTTTAGTGTTCGTCTGACACCAGACGCGTGATGTTTTTGTTGGAGATATAAAGACCAGCTGACTCCAATACCGCATACACAGATTTCAAGTTCTGCTTCACGATACGACGAGTATCTGTACCCTTAATGATCTCCTGAGGAATGGTGTGGATGGTCAACAGATTATCAACCGGTACATAGAAAGTTGTTAACTTGTCTTGACCACGTGCTTCTAAATACGCTTTCAACCGATGTTTGATTTCACAATCGCCCAACAGATCCAGGTATTCATTCAAACGTGACTTCGTGGTTAAATCGGTATTAACCTTGACACCCACATACGGAATCGGTGGTGCTGCTCCGTACTTGTCTGCAAACACGGCTTCCCACAATTCATGATACTGATACACAGAAGCTTCAGGATCACTATACACTTCCTTGTCTTTGATGGTTGCCTTGCTCAACCAAACCCAATCCCCGCCGTTGATGCCGTCGATAACCATACGCTCCAGTTCTGCTACGTTGTGCAGCAGGATGGTTGCATCCATCTTCTGTTTGTTATAAATCACATCCAGGATGTCACGCATGAGTTTGTGAGCGAAGTCTTTAATAACCTTGGCCACTTTAGACGAACGAAGATGAACACCCTTGATCTCCATTTTGATCTTGGAGTGCATTACGCCTTCTTGCATCAGCTGTGTCGCGTAATAGTGCTTGGACATCAGCGTGGTAACGTATGAACCGAACAGGTATTCGTTCTTCATGTTCAGGTTATACAAGTTACAGTCAGAAACGTTCATGTTCTTGCTGAGCTGTGCGTGCTGATGAATCGCCATCAAGCGAATGAAGTACGTCAACACACCGTTCAACATGATCATGACTTCTGGCGTTCCGCCGTACATATTACAAACATCGTCAGCACTATAAATAGAGGAGTCGGTGTCTGAGGTCAGTACTGCTTCACGCACCATTTCAGTCACGGAGTAAACATCACTCACCGCTGTCTTGGTTTTAAAGAACACTTCAATAAAGTCAAACCATTTCTTCTCGAGTTCGAGGTGGTAGTGGTTTAACGCATTGATTTCAAGTTTGGATTTCTCCTGACCAATCTTGGTAATGCACAGCGTGTAGTAGTCACCATCAGACGGCGGAGTAAAGTCGTCTTTGGTTTTCCCTTCTGGAATCTCTGGCACTTTCATCCAGTCATCCAGGTATTCGCGAATCACGCTGTAGTTAGTGGCAAACAACCCTTGCAGGTCACCAATACACAAGATCGCCGTACGCTCTTCGGGATTCAACATCTCCACGAAGTCACGCAGCTTGTCGTAGTTCTCTTTGTTGTTCCAATAATACTTGGTGCAACGGTAGATCATTTCCATGACTTGATCTACAGTGGCGTGAACCATCTTCAACCGCTCCATTGTTGCAAGCAGTTTTGGGAAGTCCGTTGACCGCAGCACTGCCACCATATGCTGTAGCGTTTTCTTATAGTTAATGAAGAGACGGTTACCGTTGAGCAAACGTTCATTCATTAAGTTAACGGTTGAGGTTACCGTACGGCAAGTAGAGGTCAAAGAAGTGTGACCTGACTTGTTACGAATAGGTGTACCGTTTGAAGACATCGCACCCGATTGGGCGTTGTTAAAGATCTTGAGGGCGTTCTGGATTTCGTTATACGTTTTGTACGCATAATCGTCTTTCTCCAGACTCGCCTTGCTACGCAGCTTTTTATACTTGCCACGATCTGCAATATACTTTTCCGTTCCCAGCGCATTGACCGACGGACATTCGTCGTAGTTGGTGTAGCCCACAAAAGAAGGACTTAAGTGCAGGTTCTTTTCTTCCACTGTTGCGAAGAATTCCCGCGCACCTTTTACCTTGACTTCACGATCGCCGTACTTGTTCTTCTCTAATACTTTAAATTTAACTTCATTAAAGCCGTTCTGATTAACCTTGAAGACATGCTTAACCCATTTCAACATCTTGGCCGATGAGGTCTTATAATGATGTGAAAGGTAATAGGCTATCTGTTCATGGTAGAACTTAAGAAAATCTCGGTCTGCGGTATAGTTGGCATTTTTAAATGGATTAATAGTCGTTTCCACAAATACCTCAGAGAAAAAAATAAAGTTAAACTGCTATTCCCTATGATGGGAATAGCAGTAATATATTACCTTTATTTCACGTCAGTGTTGTCAAGCGATGTGAATTTCGCACCTAAGTTACGATACGTATTTTCAATCACTGAACGCCACTCTTCTTTGAAGTTGTGAATGACGTAAGTTACTTCACGTGTGGTAACAGGTGAGTAGGTACTGTCCATTACCCAAGGCACACCAATGACTTCCATCGTTCCGTTGGCGTTTTCCACCGCAAAGTATTTGTACTTCGCCGGGTCATCCACGTTGTCGACTTTATCACGGAAGTAAGTAAACATGTTCTTGTGTTTACTATTTAAGTTGGGATCCAGCTTCACGGCCGCACTGTAGCTCATGGGAGGTGCAACCACAGTAACACCTGTGCGCTTGCCTCCCAGAACAGTATCGGTCATTAAACTGAAGTCAACGATGTCACCTTCGTTTACGGTGATCATTGATGCTCCTATTTAATAATGAGGGTGATGGTATAACGAATGTAGGGGAAATTGATGATGTCTTCACCTACCTTCAGTGGATAGGAAAGATGCAAAGATAACGTAGGCTCTACCAGTGCCGCACCACTTTCTGCCAGGTGTCTAACCGGCATGAGAATCGCCTCATACAGAGGGGATGATTCACCGTGGTGAGTTGCACGCTCAATGGCTGCATCGAGCTTCTGGTAAAACCAATCTTCCTTAACGGACTGAATGGGCATGTCCACTAAAATGTCGTCATCTTTAAGCAACTCCCACAGCTTCAGGTAACAAAGCCCGGTGTCGTTAAGGAGAGTATATTGCATGGTTTATTTTCCGAGGATAAAACTGATTCGCACAGAATTGCCAGTTACCTTCATATCCGCGACTTCAACATCACCGTACTCGTTCTTAAACTTCCAGAGCAGGTCATTCACCTTTTGGAAATCAAGCAACAGACGATCCTGCGCTTCCTTCACGCCATTGGTGAGTTTGTTATACGGACTGGTGCAGTTAGGCAGAGAATGCTTTACACCGTGCGCGTTAAACAGCGACAGGTAATGAAACACCATGTCTTCGAGATTGGTATTAACAGGGAAAGCGATGGAGGTGTCTTTACGAACGGCCATACAACGTTGCTCCTAAATTGTTCACCGAATATGAGTTGATCGTGAAGTCACGTTTAATGTTGTTGATCTGCAATGCCAGTTTGTCCAGACGCGGATTCAACTCCATCAACAGCTTACGACGCACCCATTCAGTTTCGACCAGAGGAGCAAAGAATGCATCGTAATCAACACTACGACTGTGCACCATTGCCCCGATCAGTTTGTTAGCTACTTCCTCCCCAATCTCTTCATCCAGCAGCATATTAAGATCGCGCACCAGATTAAGAACCGGGATTGATTTCTGTTTCATCATTTCAGTGTCCAACGAAGATCACCCCGAGATGGTTCACATTGTAGTCAAAGAATTCTCCGCGGTTGGTTTCAACAGCCAACTCAATCCGCTTGAAATCTCGTTCGTGTCCTTCCAGGATAATATCAGCAAAGTCAACACCAGCGATGCCTGCCAGTTTTTCGTGGTAGTTCGGTGTGGTTTTTCCCATGGCGCAATCCACAGCATAACCCACCATCCACTCACCCCAATCAGGTACGTCGTTTTTATCGTCGACGAATTGATTGATGGCACTGATAAGTTCACCTACATACAAGTTTTTAGTCAGCATTAAGATTTCTCTACGTAATCAATTAACCACTGGTTATGCGTAATGAATTGAATTCGCACACCGTACGTTAAACGCGGAACACCCAACAACGCACACAAACGCATACTTAATTCACAACACAGTTCATCAATAATTTCATTTTGATCTTCATAGTCGTAAGCAGCACGGAAAGCATGAGTGAGGTAACGCTCCTGCGCGTAGATCCTTCCTTTATAGTAAGCCAGCTCATTTGCCAGTCGCTGATAAAGAGCAGGCATGAAAGAAGCCGAGGTGGTTTCTCCCAGACGCATTGGAATGTGTTTGTTTAATTCTTTTTCGACAAAGCCATCAAACGTGCGCAGATCAAGCGTTTTTTGCAGCCTTTTTAGTTTCTTTGTTGAACCAATCATTGAGTTCATCCACACTAGGGTTATCGACAATGTCCTTGTCGGTGAAGGCACTCTCATAAACTTCTACTTGTTCGTGCTCCTTCATTGCCTCGTGTGTGGCTTCCAGGTCCATGCTGTAGAACAAAGTTTGATAAGCTTGACCAATTCTGCGTTCAGTGACTTTAATCTTGACGCGAGGATCCCAACCATTACTAACCGCTTTCTCCCGAAGCTTGGAAATTTCGATCTCGACGTATTCGACTAAGTTACCGGCGAACCCCACTTCAGACATGACTGTAGATAGCCCGTCTAAGTGGAAACTATTCTCACTGTTAAATACTTCTTCGACAAATGCAAACGCACGTTCGACAAATGATTTTACAAACGTTTCGCTGAGTTCGTCGTCTCCTTTATCCTCATTAGCTTTTGAGTTAATGTGAACAAACATTCTTTTATAATAAAGAAGGTCAATAACGTGAATGGGATGTAGCATGTGCAGTGAAACCTCTTAAAATAAAAACGAGACCTTAAAGGTATTACCCAAAGGTGTTATGCGGACCAGCGCATCCGAAGGGACGCCTAGAGCTTTATCGGCAAGAACTTCCGCGAGGTTGTTTAGCGCCATCTCTTCGTTTGGCGTCAGTGTCCCCATAGAAACATTGCTTTCAATCGTAAAACCTAAATCTTCTAAACCCCGACACAAAAGAAAACGACGTCTGTCACGTTCTAAGGGTTTATCTGATTGACTCATAGGATCACCTGGACCCAACCGAGATAATTCAACAAGGAACGATCTAGACACGTTAATGACCTCATTTGAATGAAAAAAATAATACTACTAGGGCTTCCCCTAGTAGTATATTCGTTTTAGTGTTTTTTTACTTAGAAGTCAAAACCGTCTTCGCTGGCATTAGAAGAGAGATCTTCCTGCTTAACGAAAGTTGATTTGGCTTTCTGTTGAGCGCTTTCCAGCTCATCCAGTTCGCCCTTCAACTTCTGTACTGCTTCGCCGTGATCCAGCATCATTACAATGATGTTAGCATTAGGTGGATTGTTATCAGGATTGATAACGCCGGTTGCGCGATAAGCTGCATCTTTAAACAGTGGGCGCGCATTGTCGCGATGATCAAAGATAGAGCAGAAGGATACCGGCGGGTTACCGTTGTAGCTGGTTGCAGCATCATCAGTCAGGAAGTTGATCTCAGACAGCGCCGGCGGCAGGCCAGTGACTTTAGCGTATTGCAGGCTGTTGGCGATATCTTCAAAGTCCAGCTCTTCGTTCGACTCAGTCAGGAACAGACTGGCGTAGTTGATGTTGAGGATCGCTTCGTCGTTGATTTCACGACGAGTACGCTCATCATTGACGATGCTGATGTGCGGGATGACTTTACCCAGGAAACGCTCTTGTACCTGGTTAGAGATCGACAGCATGATTTTCGCAGAGTTGCGACGCTCAACCAGAGAGGTGTTGTCTTTAACAAACACACCCACGGTTGGAATGTTGCGACTCAGCAGATAACGCATAACTGCAAAACCTTGACCCGAACCTGTACCGCCAGCGACCGACATGATCACAATACAGAACTTACCTGGCTTGTGAACTTTAAAAGACTCAGCGATAAACGGCGCGTGGTTCTCAAAGTTCAGCGTAACATCTTTACCAGAGCCCTGTGCTTTTTGACCCGGGTTCTTTGCCGAGTTCATGTGCAGCACTTCAAACTTTCCATCAGAACTGTTGCTTGCAGAACTGTCAAAGCCGAGGTACTTCGCTTCTTTCAGTACACGGGTGCCTGGGGCATCAATGACATCTTTCATGATGTTGATACCAGTACCACCACAACCAATGACCATAAGTTCAGACATGACACTACTCCGTTGTTAATAAAACTTTAAGTTACGATTATTGTACTACATTCACACAGGTAATATAGAACTGAAAAAATAACGGTGATTTAAAGATTATTTAAAAAGACAAAAAAATAAGGATTGTTGCCTGACACGCCTTTGGCGGTCAGGCTTAAATGTTATCCCCAGTCAGCACATCGATCGGAAACCCCAGATGGCAAGTTGCCACGCTATTCGGGATCTTCGCTTCGGTGCGAATGGCTGCGTCATAACTTCCGAGCCTGGGGAGTGCTCATGGGAAGGTTCTTTTACAATGTAACCTCTGATATAAGCTATCACGAGATTGAACACTGTTTGTTCCGTCAACTGGAATTTACCCAGTAAGGGTAAATAAGCTATGAAAAACATACTTACCCTTAATGAGTTGAGAAACATTGTGGAACATCCGTATTCCACTCTGTTATTACTTTGAGAGGTATAATGAACTTTCAATGAAGGTCCTGAGGTCGCCCTAACAGTTAGGGAGAACGTTCTCAACAGCAGCGCACAGCTGCAACGTTCTTCTACTCTTCCGCATATGCGATTCGCTCTCATTAGGCAATCGCACCCCCAGCTCAGGGATCGCTTAGTAGACCGGATCTGGCGGCGTGCCGCTCAGCAGTAGCCGCGCATTACCGAACCTCAGTTCGTCAAGGCGACCACAGGACTTCCATCAAAATCATGTGTTCATTACACTCTAATAATACAGAGTTGAAATAATTTAGCGTGGTCAAAAACAGAGTGGGATAAAATCCGTATTATCCCATTCGATTTGGGGTAGTGAAATTTACACGCTGAAGCACCGCGGGACAGTGGTTCGGTAAGTATTTGGATTACTTAACGTACAGCTGTCCAACAATATCTTGGTAATGCAGTTAAAAATAATAGTGTCCGCTAGAGCCATGGGCGTGAAAGTTCCCATTCTCATATTCTGTCCTTGTTATTCCCACACGGACGATGGGCAAGGAATTTTCACTTCGGGAGAAGTAAAAGGGTTTGCGACAGCAGAGTAACCTCATCAGTGACTGTGCGATAATATCGGCTAATAATCAAAAACTGTGAATCGTTAATCAACCGTCGCAAATAACAATAACCCGAACCCACTCAGAGAGCGTCAAGGGGTAGCCCGTACAAATTGCAGTGGCTTTAGCCAGTACGTGCTTTATCTTGAAATGAAGTGTTCTAGAAATACATATTATTACTCAGCTGGCTGTGCAGTGGCTTTCTGTACCAGCGGAACGAGATCAGTGTAACCACCGATGTGCGCGCCATCTACGAAGATCTGAGGAACAGTATCGATGGGTTTACCCACAACTGCTTGCAGATCAGCTTTGGTCATGCCGGCTTCAACGAAGTCAATATAGTTGTGTTCAACACCTTTGGCTTGACACAGTTCTTTTGCACGCTTGCAGAAAGCGCAACCTTCTTTGCCGTAGATAGTGACTTTCATAATATCTCGTTATGTGAAAAGTGGCAGAGAGTGAGGGATTCGAACCCTCGGTGGAATTACTCCCACACTTCCTTAGCAGGGAAGCGACTTCGACCGCTCATCCAACTCTCTATATAATCGGGCGGAGGTGTCGTGGCTCGATGTTACACCCTAAAGTGTGTTACCACGACCCCCTCCATAATGTGGCTGCCCCAACTGGACTCGAACCAGTGACATACGCATTAACAGTGCGCCGTTCTACCAACTGAACTATGGGGCAAGAGAAACATAATATACTACAAAGGTTACCCAATAAAAATAGGGTAGGGGAAATAGCAGTTATTGCTCCCCTACCCAACCATCTAAAAGGATGATCATACTAAAAGTAAATAATGGGCAGTGATTGTCGGCACGGTAAAGGGACTAAATCACATATAATTAACTAAGTAATCTAGAATGGCAGGATACGGGAAAACCATGTTGGCTTGATCGCCGGGTTTCATGATCGAAACGGCGTTGCCTTCTTTAGCCAAAATCTCTTTCATGGGTTCAGACAAATCAGGGTAGCGCAAAGTTGGTTTAAGGAAACCGTAGCCACCTGTGTATGGTCTGGACACATAACGACCAATAAGGCGATCTGTGCTGAAGTTTCCTTTCTCAGGATGTACGCCAGAGACATGAACTTGGAAACCCACGTCTGTTAACTGTTTACGCTGTATGGAACAGAAGAACTGGACAACCATAAAGGTCTTAACGAAATGTGCTTCGTTGGGTTTCTTCTTGTGTGTTTTACAGCACTCGACATAGATATCATAAAAGCTGCGGTCAATTGTGAGTTCTTCAATAAAGACAGTCAGCCAAGCTCCGTCATTCAGTGGTGATTTAAACTCTGACAAGGCGTAGGTGATCATCCCTCGACTAATGGGTATCTTGCCGCGGTAAGGCATGTCAGGATGACCGTCTACTGGCTTCTTGGCTTTCTCTATCGCCCTTTTAACGATACTCCGCACATCGTTGTTAAATTCCTCTTTCATTATCAATGCCTCATAAATAGTTATACCTAATAGCCATTCCAGTGAAAAACAAAAAAAAAAGAAGCGTGTGCATAAGTGTTCCCTTGGCGGGGAACACTTATTTGAATTAGGCCAGGATCGCTCTAGCGCGTTTGTAAGCGTGGTTGTATTTTTCTTCCAGTATGATAGGGGATACGGGAATGATTTGGTAACCTGCATTTTGATAGGTAATGAGTGTATTACGCACTCGTCCTTTCAAGACAGAAGTCGCATAGGTCGTCAGCATGTGAAGTGCGTTCAACCACTCTGAATCAACAGTGCGGGTAGGCGCCATGCGGAAACCATAATAGTGATTCGTGTCTTTCAATTTCTGGATACATAGTATTTCATCAGAAAGACGCACCATCACCATGTCGTGCGCTTGGGTGATTTCATAGACGAAGTTTTCTTTGTCTTCATCAAAGGTTAAGAAAGTGTCGTCTTTAAAGTTAAACGGCTTTTCTTCTGTCAACGGAAACATCGCAGAAGGAATCGCACTTACAAATGCAGATTGGTTTTGTTCTAACGCCCCAAAGAACACGTTAAGGAAAGAACTGACTTTCTGGTTTAAGATTTGCTGTTGGTTGTAGTTAAGCATTAGGCTGTACTCTGTTATAAAAACACAAGGGATGATTGAGATAGTAAAAAATCATACATAAAACTACCTACCCTTTGGAGGGGTAGGTAGCGGTCGTATGACTTCTTTTGTTATGCTTTTGCCGAGGTACGGGCAATGATTTCGGCAGTTGCTTTTTCCAGCGCATCCGCACGGATAGCGTCGAGCTCACCAGCAACCTTGTTGATAAGGTCCTGTTGATCTTTGGTCGCTACCACTGGCAGAACGTCAGCCGGCAGTACATCAGGGAAACGCCACACTTGCACATCACCACCTGTGAAGGCATCCAGCTTAGAGGTCAGTTTAATGACATCTTCAGCTTTCTTACCAATCGCCAGATAGGCCGTTGCGATTTCACCACCAGAACCGATAGCATACTTGGTATTTTCAGACAGGTTCACAAACAGCGCGTGTTTGCGATCGCCGAAAGTATCGAGGATGAAGATGGTTTTATCGTCAGCCACAGCGATACAGCTGATCCATGCGTCTTGTTTACCTTTGGTATCGAACATGATCCCGTTTTCGAGGTGGGACATCAGTTCGTAAATACCAGCAGCGTCGCCAGCCACACCCACTGCCAGGATACGTTTACCATTCAGAGTCCAACGCTTACCTTCAGCCGGCTCGTAGATCTTTTTCATATGAGTCGGAAGTTTAACGTTAAGGTTCTGAGTAACCTGGGAGTCGGAAGCCAGCACGCCATCAGCATAAACAATTGTAGTCATGGGGATATTACCTTATTGAGTAAAAGAATTGATAAAAGTTACAAACGAGTATGGTGGGTTTTTCTTAAAGGTCTACACAGCCAACTGCGGCGTAACTGATAACTTCATCGTTTTCATTAACATCTAAACGGTATAAGATACCAGTCGCAGTCAGTAATCCAACATGGACGGAGCTTGGTGCTGCATTTTTCGATTTACGATGGATACAAACCAGTTTCCCCAACTTGGCGTATTCACCAAAAGTTTCACTTCTTGCACGCTCAGGATCCATAGATTCCATCGTCGTGCGTACTTTTTTATTATCTCCAATGATAACAGAGGAGTAGTTAAGATCACCAGCGTGAAATAGGTACGCGAGATTTAAACGCTTACGTACATCCTCACTGTCCAGCAATGCATTTGCATCATCCACCAGTGTGGCATGGAAGAGCGTAGAACTGTAGCGACCGTCGAGTGCGGTTTCGCTAGGTCGTGTTACGATGTTACCAAAACCTTCCGTGATCATCACGACCTTGTTATGGTTGCCAATAACGTTGTAGAACTGCACGGGAGGGGCCAGGAAGCGTTTGTTAACGGTAGGTAAGTACATTACCTTGCCTGAGAATCCACCGTGAGTTTCCTGCCATACCAGGTCCACCGTAATGGCTTTGCTATGCAGGGTTGTCTTGGTGTCACGGTTTAAACGGTCAACTTTGATCTCAGTCGCGGTTAACAGATTGATGCCCATTTGGAATCCTTAAAAATGCGGTTCAGTTACAGTAAGATAAGTTGTCAGTGAAAAAAGATTAAATAGACTATGGAAAATCTACTTATGGCTGTCTTCTCATCACTTAAACGGTTAAAAGAACAGGGGAGTCGAAACTCCCCGTATAATTTACTTCGAACCCACCAGGGTCGCTTCAGCGAAGTTTCCTGAGTTGAGTTCGATGTTGGATACCACCATACGACCCGCTAACAATACCGGACCTGTGATGGCGACGTTTTCAAACACCCAGATATCCTGCACACCCTTCTCAAGGATTTCAGAGGAGAACTTGATGTGGTTTTCACCGGTGAGAATAAGTTCCACCAGACCGCTCAAACGCTCAAACAGTTTGTCTTTCTCTTCTGCGTTGGCGTAATAAAGCGTCAGCGTACCGCCAAACGTTTTATCCGTGACCACTGAAGAGAAGTCGTTGAGGTGTTTGATACCGAAGCCAGGTTTCTTCACAGTGCCGGCAGATTCATTCTCCGCCCTCCTTTCATCACTCCACTGTTGGATTTGGCGGAGAACAGAAGTAAGACTAGGCTTAGGCTCCTGAGCAGAACTGAACTGCGGGAACTGAAACAGTTGTGACATCGGATGTTGGTAGTGCTCGTTACCCATGCTGCCCAGCCAGTAAGGAGACTGACCACGACCCGACAACATCGGACCAAGCCCTGATTCTAACGTAACCTGGATTTGGCGAAGATACAGGGATTCGATCTCTTTGACGGATTCGATGATATCGGCCAGCAGAGCAGGACGGTTTTCAGTGTTGATGTCTTCGTACTCCTTTAACATCGCGGTCAGCTTACTGCGCAGCTTTGCTTCGTTGTCGTCCTTGGGTTCACTCTGTGTAGCGTTGTCGAGTGCTTCAGCAATAGCGGTGTTATCCCAGGTTGCCTTGCTACCCGCTTTAGCCGGCATACGAGTAAGTCCCAGCGTCATGGGTAAACGTACCTGCGGATGTTGTTCAGCGGTAAAGCCCACGTAAACAGGTTCAGGTAAACTATTACGAACGCTGATCCTGGTGGCAACGGACCGGCTCCGTGCATCAGCATCTCCTAATACTTCAAAGACCTGACTTTGAGAAGCCAACTTATAGAGGACACCCGTACCAATAATTTCGACCCCCCAACGACGCTCCATTTTGTAAATGGCATAGGCAGAGTGGTTTACCGTTGCCAATAGCTGCACGATACCCGTGTTAATGAATTGTGTAACCAGATTGCTTAACAGCTTGGGTTGACGGTGGGTTTGTAAGTACTGTGCGACAATCTCAATGACGCCTTGGTGCGACGCTGCGGACACCAGGCCGAAGTTATCTACCAGGAACACTGGACCCAAGTTAGGCAGGTTTACGTGGCGGATAGCGAGGTTATTCAGATTAAGGGTATTACCGATCATGGTGCTTGTCCTTTTGATTAAATGGAGACGATGGTTAGTAACTGCATACAACGGTTATCCCGCTGTATGGTTATTTGATTTAGCCAGCTGAGTTCAGTCTTAAATGCGTGCTTAACGATCTCTTTCTCAATGGGTGTGTCGGTAGGGACGTGTGTGCCTATTCGATTACACTCGTACACGCTGACGTGGGGTTCGCCCTGTTGGTGGGCGTATAACTCCAGCAAAGCGTTTATGTTTTCTAGATAAAGTTCCTGTTCTTCCTTGCCCCAGTGTTGCTGGCGGTTTATATCCGTTAAAAGCACAAACGGTTTGTGAGTATAGGGGTGAATAAAACTCAACGTACGCACCCCTAGATCCTCATTGTAACATTCCCCTACGGTGAGATAGGGGAGTGACTTAGCTTTACCGTGTTTATTACTATCCATTATCACTCTTTTATATTTTTACGCAAGAAGCCGAATACCGTTCATGATGATTGCCACACCAGCACACACCACGGTAGTAAAGATCAGTAAACACTTCATGCTTGGCCAATTCATGATGGGTTGTAACCAGGACTCTTCCTGTTCTTCTTCTTCACAATCCGCTACCGTAACAACCTTATCCAGCTCCATGATAGTGGTAACGCGCTGGTAAGTCTGTCCTAACCAATCTCTAAAGCGATGGAACTCCACTTTGATTTGTTCTACGTCCAAGATCTTACCCTTGAACCGTTCGATGTTCTGTACTGCGGCTTTGCAGTCCATCAACACCCCGTGTAGTTTGGCCATGGTTTTTAAGCCAATGTCCTCCGTATTGCGGATATGATTAACCTTGTTAACCAATTCCTTAATGTCCCGCTTCACCACGTCAATCAACTGCTCAGTGGTAACGATAACCTCTTGCATGAACCGTTTCCTCCATTCCTTGTTAAATTGATTATCTACCCTACTCTAAATAAGCAATAGAGTTATGTTTTATTACGCTTACTACACCTTAGTAATATAGATCTATAATCTTTTTCGTTGTAGTGTTCCCTAACCCCTTTTACGGAGTTAGGGTTAGGTATAGTTAAGTTAATTCTTTTCTCTCTTCTTACTGGTTATCACTAACCCTACCCTGTTTTCCCTTTCTTCCTACCCACGTTACTTACCCAGTGTATATAGTTATACTTATTATAAATATATAAAGTAACGTGCCAATCCCCTCCCCCTCAGTTCCCCTTACGAAACCATAAGATTAGATAACCCAATAAAAAAATAATAAATATGATAACCTACTCCTCCTTACGGAAGAGTAGGATCACGTGTTATGATGGATCGATAGAGGCTAATGTTTCAGCAGACAGAGAGACGATATCAACGATCTCCCCATTCTTTTCTTTATCGTAGTTGTATTTCAGTGACCAACCCACCGCATTATCAGGAACATCCATCGTTTCTGAATACATGGTGATGTGTGCGGCTACTTCCATAGCGTCAGCTTCAGTGAGGTCTTCTTCACTGGTTACTTCCACTAACCACGCCAGTTTGCTTTTAACTAGCAAGATGTTACCTTCTTTCCAAACTTCTAATAACTTCTTAGCCATTAGTCTGCTTTCCTGTTGTAGAGTGTGTCTTCGAATGACTTGATGGTTTTAGTATCGGCCGGATTCACCATTACCATAGATCCTCTACCATCAGCGACGTGCTTGAAACAAACAGATAACTGACGTACCGCGTTAGAAGGCACCTGCTCGTCCTTACTCTCATGGAAACGCCCCGCGAGCTCCTGATAACAACGACCTGCGATTATCACCGCTGTGTTATCGTGGAACTTCTTCCCACCCACGTCGATGTAAAGCGTGAACTCAGGATACTCGGCCATGATGATATTGCGAACATGGCTGATCGTAATGACAGCAGGCCTAACTTTCTTCCCTCCCGCATTCAGTACTTTGCGCATGAGGGCGTTGGTTGCTTCCAACTGTAACAACGAGGCCTTGCTACAGTCATGGCGTTCGTCTGTGCTGCGGCTACGAAGAAGGTAATCTTCTTTGACGCGGTTATAAGTTTCCTCTAACTGGAACAGTTCAAGAACATCGGATACGGAGGTCGATGATAACAACATTGCCTTACGCGTTCTATCAAGTAGATCCAGCTGTTCGGCCAACGCATCCATGTATTCCTGATGGTGTGCGATCAAACGCTTTCTCAGTGCTTTAGAGGAAGTTTTGGTTACTTCCAATAGCTCGTAGTTTCTGGTATGTCCGAATAACCCACCCGATTGCAGATAGTCATTCAGACGTTCAGTAACCGGCGTGACCTCCGGCAGGTCATGGACACCCCAGTCTGAGGCCGTTTGCAGGTCGAGCATGATGCTTTCCACCAACATGCTTTGTTCACCCTTAACTGATTTCCTAACAGTTTCCAGGTATTGCTTAAATTCTTCTTGTGATCCGATCATTACCATTCTCCCGCGTAGAACTTGTTCATATCAATAGCTTCATTGATCATGGATTGTTTGAAGAAGAGATTTTCTCCCCCTACCCCTACATCAACCACAGAGATCTTACTGCGCACCGCATCCAACTCAATACGCAAACGTGGCACCGCCGACCAGTCGTTTGCGCGCGAGTCCAGTGCATAACGAAGCTTTCCACTTAACGTGCGTTCCTGAGCTTTCAGCGCGTTCAGGTAGTTGCAACGTTGCACCCACAGGGCTTGCTTCAGTTCACGGTTGCGATCAATCAACACATTGCGTTCGTAGCCGTTGTAAGGATTGCTCCCCTGTTGCTGTTGGATCTTCATGCTTTTCACCAACCCATCCAATTCAGGCAGGTCGACCATCTCTTTCTTCACCGCACTGCGGATTAAGCCGAAAGCTTCTTTTACAACATCTACCAGATTACCGTGCAGACCATCGACATATTGCTCGCTGTGTTGAACCCAGGTCAGGATGTCATTCAGTTTTTTGATTTGACTCATTTGTAAATTCCTCATTGAAACAAACATACAAACACTACAGAGGTTTCCCCCTGTAGTGTCAGATTATTTTTTAACTAAATGTTATTTAAACATTTCCTGTCGAGCAAGAAACTTCTGGTAGAGCTGGCCGTGCGCGACACGATAGCGATCTTTATAAGAACGAAGTATCATATCCAGTCGCTGTGCTTTTACAATTTCTGATCTCAGAGTTCGCAGAATCTCTTTTGATCGGGCGCGACTTCCCAGCAAGATCAACTCATTACGACTCATCTTCTTAAGATGCTTGATCAACGCCCGTTGGTTATCGACACGTATCTTCAGCGCAATAATAGTTTGCTTAAGATCTTCACAAAGTGCATCGTGGGGGATCTTTGGTTTACGACGCTTAAACATGGTACTCATCTATTTCTCCCGAATAGAAAACTACTACACGTGCAGCACACGAATGGCGTGATAGTCATTCGCGTCATTGGTGTATTCAGAGCTGATACGGAATTCGTGCTCAATGGTTTCTTTGCCTGGCTTATAAGCCAGCACAGCACGCACCACAGCGTCACCTACCATGAGCTTAATGGTTTCGTCAGGCAACCCGTGACCAAAGTTATTAAAAGGCAGTACAAAACGATACAGAGAACTTCCCCGACGCACCACCGCAGTGATGTTGGATTCACGGTTGATCTCAATTGATTTACGGATGTCGTGGTCTTCCGCCCCAACTGCCCAGAGGGAATAGCCAAAGACAGCAACAAAGAACATTAACGCTGTAACGATTAAACCAATAATCATGGTGATTTCCTTTAGGGTGGAAACCACCCTATTTATTATTTTTCAGAACGGATTAGCGAGTACGACATCACTCGCGCTTTAAACGGCCAGTCATTACAATTATAAATGTAAACGGTGGCGTCATTTTTCTTTTCAATGAACTGCCCCGTATAGTGACAGCTATGTTCAACCAGATAACCGTCACTCACACTGCGGTCACAACCTACTACTAAAAATACCCATAAAACAAGCAATAACTTTTTCATTTATTATTCCTCTGGAATGTTCAATTCGTCTAATAAGCCGTTGATATCCCACAGGATCTTTTTATTCGAGCCGTACACTGATAAGAATTCCGCAGCGTTAGTAATGTAGCCCGCTTCCAACACATCAGTAGAAACCCTGATAGGTGAAGCAAAACTCACAGAGACAAAATCAGCGGGTAAGATGGTATAGCCGAATATATGATTGTCCGTGAAGAAGCATACATCACGTCCGTCATAATCCCGGTGTATCATCACAACCACCAACCCCTTCTTGATGCGTTCATCAATTTCACTGCGGCTGAGAATACGTCCTTTTAATATTGACTTAGTGGGGTGCAATAGACGATGTCTAAAGACCTCACGTAGATTGCTTGAGACGACCCCATAAGCGGCAAAGTTAAACTGCTCATCATATTGTGGTTTGCCCAGATTAAATGCCGCTGGTTTAAACACGTCCCCAGTTTGTTCAGCCGCAAAGCGATTGCACGACTCTGCATCTTTGAAGAAAACTGTTTTTAATTCACCGCCGCCTTCACGCTCTGGTAACTTACTCCAGTACGTTAAGGCAAAGCGACTGTCGGCCATCCGGTATACGGTGCCGTGGTACTCCTCCAGGGTATCTAGGATGCTCATGCTTGTTATCTCCGGTTGCGGGTACGGTGAGAAATGCTCGCGTATTTGTTGAATTTGTTTTGAATCAGCACCCAGCCAGCATCGAGTTCTTCGATTGGTGAGGTGCGGGTCAATCTATCGCCTACTTCATCCATAGCGTAAAGTGCGTTATGGATTTCAGCCTTGGTGTGTCTCTTTAAGTGAGGGCGCTTTAACAAGATACGGTAAAGCGTTTTTGTGGTTTGTAAAAAATCAAGTACGTCTAAATAACGACGTTCTTGTGTAGACAGTTGTTTGGCTTCGGCAGGCAACGGAAAACCGTTCTGTAAAGCCAAATCCAACAAGACTTCGTTTAACTTATTCATAATAACTCCCAACGATTAATTCAAATGTTTTATCACTACTTAGATAATATAGATTTAAGATTAATTCTATTACAAATGCTATGACAGTCATTACTGAGGATAAAAAAACATGAGTTGCGTTGAACACGCTATCAACATGGTTCAGAACTCGGATATCGACCAGTATTTGTTAGAGCTTGCCTTTGCTAATCCCAACGGTAACTTTGCAGGCAACTGGTACGACTACGTAGATCAGACCACTGTTGAGCAAGGCATACGCGAAAAGGTTATTCATGCTTCTGTACTCCCTTCTTGCAAGATCAACGGTGGTAGAACCGAATTCATTGATCTTTACGGAAGTCGTGTGCGTGACATGGGTAACGGTTGCGTTGAAGTAAAGTGCCCGTTGGGCATCACAGGCGGACGTCATATCGTTAACGTGACCGAAGTCTATCTGGGTTCTCTGAATTCGGTCACAGGGACGCTGGGTTTAAATTCCTCTAGCTCGGCATGCGGTCAGGGTGTGATGAACGAAATGTTGAGCGGGGTTCTGGATAGTTTGCAAAGCAGTCGCGCTATGCCAACCTCCTTTACCACCATCCACATGAACGGCAACAACTCCTTTGTTATCGAGGGGATGACGAATCCACTGTTCTCCATGGTCGCGAAAATGATCCTGGAGTACGATGATTCACTGTCGGTAATTGATCCACGCTCGTGGGATATGTTTGGTGACCTTTGTATTCTGGCCACCAAGAACTATATCTTCCGTACCTGTAAGCGTCCTGCTGAAGAAGCGGTGCGTCGCAGTGGTGTGAGTTTGGATAACATCCGTGACGATATTTCTGAATACCGTGACGCGTGGCAGCAGTACCGCGAGCTGTTTAAAACGAGCTGGACCAAAGCCATGGGCTACTCTGATGTGCGTCGTGTCGCCAGTTCTATTGCCGCTATCGTACCAAGAAGAATGTAAACGAAAAAGTAACTATCTGATTAGGGGGCTCGCCTCCTAGTCAGTTTTATGTTACTAACTTTATCTGAGGCTACCATGCCAAACACAATCAAAAGTACTGTTGATCGTCTAATCGATGGGTTAGAAGATTACTGCTTGAACCGTGAAAGCTTTGATGCGCGTTATGTGTGCGGCCAACTCTTCCTCCATGGTCAAGCCTCCGCCTACGATATCGGCATGCCCGGTCGTTTTTATGGAGAAGACGCAACTCGTAAACAATACATTTTCAACTGGTTCACTGACCTCTGGACGAAAAACGTTCACCGTTATCATGAACTGGTTACACCTTATCTTACCTACGATGCTTTTTTAAATGCCAACGTCATAAAACTCGCAAGGCTAACCCGACCTGTGAACGTGCGCGAATACGTCGCCAGCTTGACACGCTTAGTGGAAAGCCAAACCTTTGTGGATTTGCGAATAGAACGTTACCGCAATAACAGCAAGCGTTTAAACGAGCTTCTAGTCGACTCCCCAGACCTGCGCTACAAGACAGCGTCTGCTGCTTTACTAAACGCAGGAAATGATCTCGCTTTCGCTATTGAAAGATTGAAGAGAGATTACACTGGTGATTCTCTGTATCCCACAGCTACGTTGACTTTCTGTAGCGTTGCCGATCAGCTTAACAACCAACTACATTCGTTTATTAATGTGTTGGGTCTACCCTCTATGGTTAGCTACGGGGAGGTCTGGCTAAGTGGATCCCCTGAGAATGCGTTGGTAGAAGCATTTCCTCAAACCACCTTGAAGACGTTGGTAGAAAGTCGAGCACATGAAGTACTGGTGCTGACATTAACTAATTTACAACTCATGGCTGAAGTTATCTTGTACGTCAACAATGCCGCACAAGAAATGGCCAAAGTCATTCACAACCTTACGAGTATAAATAAATGAAATATTTTTCTCCTGAGTATTCCCTGTTCGAAGACCAGCAGAGTGGGCTTGAAGGTTTCTTACTTCAGTTCGCTGGATTAGAAGCATTCAACGTACCTGGCGCTGGAAAGATCTTCGACATCTATTTCCAACAGGATGCCGAGGAATATGATCTGAAGTGGGCACAACGCCTGCGTCGTTATGTCTACAGCTTTACTACCCGTAAACAAGGCATGACAGATTATACTGAATTCTTTGGTTCGCCGTACCTGGGTTTGCAAAAGATCGTGTTTACCACCGCTGATCGCAACCAGTGGTTCACCGAGATCTTTGATGCAGATGAAGATCAACTGTATGAAGCATTGATCGCCACCGGTATCGTCAAGAAAGAGTGGAACGTTGTTTCTGATGTTTGGAACATGTCTGTGCCGTACCTGTTGTGCCAGGCGTATAACTCCAAGAAGCTGGATGACAAAACCAAACACCAGGCAATGGTTGATATCATTTGTATGTACCACTACAAATGTTTAACCAGTATCATTGCCAATGACTACAAGTTCTTGGCGCGTAAAGAAGTCGTCATTGAAACGTATAATCAGTTGTCGTTGAAATATGACATTAAGCGTTACGGTAGCTGGCGCGCACTGATTGAAGCCCGCGCAGAGTTTATTCTGGATCCACGCACCGGTATTCACTATGACGCCTTTACCACCATGAAGAACGACGCTAAAATCGTTTATATGGTGGGTGACATCCAAGACCGTCTGCGCGGTGTTATTAATGATATCAACAAAGTCTTCCATGACGTTAAGACCAAAACCGATATCTTCAGCATCGAAGGTAACACGGTGAACCTGGAAGATGGCATCACTATCAAAAACGTCAGTAAAGAAGTTCCGCAGTACAAGAACTATATAGAAAGTGTGCTGGTATCTGAACAGGCCTTCTATAAAGAAGAACTGATCCGCTTTGCCTGTAAGATCGCAGAGTTCGGCGGAACAGATAAACTTTCTTATGTCGTGAGAGCCTTCCCAGGTATTTACAACAGCAAGAAAGGTGCGGAACCTGCCCACAAATTCGTTGATGAATTAACGGTACATCTGTTCGAATACCTGCGTGTTAACAATATTCTGAAGACGCATGTTGTTGACGTTGCTCGAAAAATGAAGGGAGCGTACAACTCACCGCGTTCTGTTAATGAGACAGTACTGTATCTGCGACAGTTCGGTGATGAACTGGTAACCTCTCAAACGGGCATCCGAACACCCAGTACTATAATTTCACTGAGAACGGCATTTCTTGTCTATATGTGTTTACGAATTATAACAAGAGATAATTACCAATAAGGCGGGTTTTATGATTGATCAGAATAGTGACCGGAAGAGTGACCTCACAGCGCTTCTGGCAGAGCAGTTAACTGGATATACCCCGGAGCAAGTCATTGAGATCCGGGAAGTGATGATGGGCAATATCGGCGCGATGGTAGATGCTCACCTTGAGAACCGTTCACTTCTGCGTCCTCCCAAGGACACGGCTGCTTTGTTCAACGGCATTCTAAACGGCACTATTGCTGAGATCCAGAACTTCACCGCAGATGGCGCGGGTCGCCGACTATTCACCAAAGCCATTCAGGGTGAAGATAAAGTCTATTATCAGCCTTACGTCCGCAACAAAGACGGCAAGGAAGAAGAATGGAATATTACCCTCAAGAACCTCAACAACGGCTTGTGGGCGGAAGTTCCTTCTGAAGAAGAACGAGTAGGCTTCGGTATCGCTTTAGATGCCTTGCTAAATGGTCAGGTTGACTTCATTCGCTGTGAAGACTGGCCAGATCATCGTCAATGTTTACGCCGCACGCTGGTGATTTGTGAAGACGGTAATTATTACGCCATCCGCAACACCGCCAATGGCGCACTGTTTTGTCCTTCTAGTTCGGTCATGGCGTCTAAGAACTGGATCATGTTCAAACTTTCTAAGGTAGCCGAATAATGCCAACTAAACGTATTTCTAAAAACCGTGTTAAGCGTGTGGGTCGTAAGGGTCAGATCTTGAACCAATTCTTTCGCACTCTGGTGAAAAACAAAGCCGCTCCTGAAGCCGAGGTGAAAGATGATTCCGAACTTCAACCCCAAGGGTAAACGTAAGTTGCTTCCTAAATCAAGGAGCAAATTATGTACGTTGTCGTAGAAGGTATGGATCTCGCAGGTAAATCATTATATATACAAAAACTGGTAAAGCTTTACGCGAAAACCGGGAAAGAGATCCTTACTGTCAGTGAACCATTTATGGGGCATCCCACTGGTCAAAAGATCCGTGACTTCTTGAAAGCGAAATCCACCAATAGCGACGAACTGTATCGCCTTTATAAAGAGAATCGTGAATATCTCTGGCGTGCAGTTATTCGTCCTGCTCTTGAGGCTGGCAAGATTGTCATCAGTGATCGAAACTTTGTTAGTTCCATGGTCTACCAGGAATCCATGGGCATGATGTCGGTGTTAGGTCACAACGATGCCAACCACCCTGACGTCATCTACTGGTTAAGCACTTCACACGAAACCTATGTAAAGCGTTTAGCCCGTAAAAAGAACCTCGAGGTTATCGAGATTGAATTACAAGATCGTAACCTGTTCGAGAAAAAACTGCGTCGTTATCGCGAAGCCTGTTCTTTATTGCAACGCGTTAGCAACAAAACCATGGTTATTCCTGTAGGTGAACTTGCATGACTACACACTTAGACACAGCTAAATATAACGTTGATTTGCCGGTTTACTCCGCCATGACCATTAACCACCTGAAAGCCTGGTTCAGTCTCCAGACTATCGCTGCGTTCAACGGCCATGTCTTTAACCTGCCGCTTCAGCGCTGGGTTAAAGATCACGAAATCAGTATGAACGACATGACGTTTAAAAGCGAAGTCGTTCTTAATGATCAGGGTGACGGTGTTGCACTGAAGTACAGCCTGACTTCCAAAGGCCTGGACTTTACCAAACTGGCGAGCATGGGGTTGAGCATGACCAGCCTGATCAACGGTTTCATGGATTCCCTGCTGGTAGAACAACACGTGGATCGCGGACTGATTATCGGCATGAATGTAAAGGTCGATGGTAACGTGATCCTGGTGACGGTACCGCTGGCCAAGCCGTTGAAATCTTTACTGCATTAAGTTAATAAACTAACTACTACTCCCTTGCGGGAGTAGTAGTTATTATTTATGTTTATCAACGTGGAGCACGAACCAAATAGTCACCTTTATAGATGCGTTCTTTGATTCTTGCAAACGAATCGGATAACTCCAGCAGACAATAGCAATCGTAATCCCATTTACCCATACGGAACAGTAATGCGGCAAATTGAGATTTATGCTTTTCGTCTACTTTATCAATACGCGTTTTAAAACGTTTCTCGATAAATTCTTTCTTTTCCACATCGTTGTTGTTGGCACGAGTGTCTGTAAAGATACGAACTTTATCCAGTGAGTTGTGAATTGCCTGGCAGAGTTCTGTAATATCACGTTCGGCAATTTGCATGACTTTCTCGCGGGTCATGGATTCCTTTTCAGATTGAGAAGGGCTAAACTTTTTCAATTTATCCTTGATCGCATTGAAAGGGCGCATGATCTCCATGGGCTCCGGTGTATGAATGTTGTTCCACACATCCCCAGGTACGTCATCTTTTAAGGCATTTACCATGCCGTAAGTAATAACGTAAGAACCATTAAGACGAGTCAGTGCCATCTCTAAGTCACGACCCACAGTAGACAGGTTCTGGAATAAACCGTCCATGTTTGTGGGAACTTCAACCAACGTTACTTCTTTCTGGGGTTCACTTGCCGCCTTATCCGACTGTGTACCGGAGTCATCGACCTTCATAACGACCTGGTCAGATTTCTTCTGTTCAGCAGTAGGGGCGTGTGCGTTGGGCGCCTTCTCAGATTTCTTCAGCTTGGATGCAGGAACTGAAGTCACTTTGATGGTTTCCTTGGTGGGCTTGGGTAAGTTGGTTTTCATACCCACCTCCTGGGTCAGCTCACCGGTACCTTTCTTCCCCGTAAACAAACTCGCCAGCCATTTACAGAACTGCTTGATCTTTTCCCAGACCGCACTCACCAACCCTTCATTGCCGCTTAAGTGGGAAAGCGAGACAACGTCATGCGAATACAGTTGACCCTGCATATAGCGCGAAGCGTAGCTCTCATTCCCAGCAAAGACATCAGCGATGCCCTGGTCAATTAACTCATCGTGTTCCATCATTTTCCTCTTTATAATCACGCAGCGTGGCGATGTTTCATCAAGCGTTGGTTACGTTCTACCTTGGCTTGTTCAATCGTGGTATCAATTGTGGTAATACGTTTTGCTTCTTTTGGTAACAGCTTGGTGAGCTTGTTGATCTCGAACTCTAAGCGAGCAGCCAAGATATTGTCGTTGGTCTTGATGAACTCCTCGGTCAACTTAATAATGCGTTGACGGACTTGGTCGATCATGTCCAGGACTTTGGGATCTTCAAACACGCTCTTCTCACCGCCGTTTAACAGGTTCTTGGTGCGTGTCAACGCCAAGTGGTGATTAATGCCGTAGTAAGATTTACTGTTACCCACCTTGATAAACCAGTAACTCAACAACCACGCAATAACCAAGTCATCGTGACCCTCGATTTCATGGTCGATACGATCGTTCTTGATTTTCAGCGCAATGATCTCGTCAATGAGTTTGTCGTAGTGCAGTCCTGCTCCGGTATTTGCTACCGCCTCTTGAATAAAGTCGTAGAGCTCTTTACGGGTAGACGCGGTAGTGTTAAAGCCAAAGAACTCCTTGAAGCGAAGATAGAACTCTTTGGTGCGACCACCGGCACGGGTGCGTTTCACTTCTTCAAACTGCGAAGCGTACTTAACAGGATCGTTGTAGATGCGGTTAAACATCTTCTTAAACGGATCCAGGCCTTTAGCTTGCAGCGTGATCAGCAGCTTATCAATGAAGTGGTGTGCATAGTTACGTTCAATGATCAGCATGCTGTTGTGAATCGATTCTAACAGGTCAACCACAATGTCCGCCACATCGTCCAGGAACGCCAGGGGATAACGACCTACTCCGATGGTGTCACCGGTGACAAAGCTGCGCATCACCACGGTACAGGCATCCTTGTTGATTGCAGACGAAGTATCCACACCGATGATAACGTGATCGTTGTGGTCAGGACTGCACATCTTCACCAACTCTTCCTTGGTGATAAAGAAGTCAACATAGAGGTTACTTTCCCGGTACTCTTTGCTCCACACCGCATCCCGCTTGTTATCACTTAACTTTTCACGGGTCACGTCATCAAACAGCCGGTCTTCACCGTCTTCCACCCACATCAACAGCAAGTCAATCTTGGCCTTGCTAAGCGTCAGCTTCAGTTGGTCAATGGTGCGTGTCACCCAGTCTTTGCTCTTCCCCAGCTTAAGGTAGTTGTAGATCATCGCCACCGAAGGAGAAGTGGTTTTGGTCGGACTGCGCTTAATGAGTTTGTGCACCAGGTGGCTTTCACTGAAACAGTCAAAGAACTTCTCACGCCACTCGGTGGAGTTCATGATGTTCTTGTACATGTAGGCGCCGCTTGGGTGTTTGATGGTGTTCGGTGTCGTGATATAGTTGATTGCGTACGGCAAACCTTTTTCACGCATGTTCTCCATCTCTGTCAGAGCAGACGGAGTACAGCCGTTGACAATGGACTCGATGTAGTTGATATAACCGGGTTCGTCAAAGTTAGTGGTGCCTACCGTAAGACCACGACCCAGGTCACCTGCCGCAGCTTCAGACTGCTGCGGAACCGAGATGGTCAAGACGTTGGCCTGCCCTTCACCAAAGCTACGGTACGTCAGGTAGTTACCGCTGTCCTTATCCTTGTAGGTGGGGTTAACCAGGTAGCTCGGCATCTGCGTACGGATGTTCTTGATGGCCTCAATGAACTGCGCACGGTTATCAGACTTCAGCGTCACCAGGTGCGTCTTGTAGCTACGACCCATGATGTAGGTTAACCAAAAGTCAATGACCTGCACCGACACCGTGTTGTGTGTTACAATAAAGTCATCAGTGATATAAGTGGAATCATCGTTGTTGACCTCGATACAAACACAAGGACGATCACCCGAAAATGTCACCTTCTTGACAAACAGGCGGTTTTCATATTGGGGAACTGACTCTTTACGGAAACGGAAATAGGGAACAACATCCGGCAACGTAATGATCAATTTCTCGATCTTCTTCTCGTAACGTGCAGTACCGCCCAGACTCCGCACCAGATACTGGAGTTGACGCATCCCCACCGTATCTTTGGATTTCAACAAGATACCGTCACGACCCACTTCACCCAGCGTATCCAGTACACCGTGCAGCAGCTCCTGGCGTGTTTCCAGATTGGAGTCCAACAGGTTAGTGGGCAAACCCAGATCATTGTTGATTTCGAAGTTGACTCCATCAGTGCGGAAGATGTGAACAACACCGTCAGCCCACTTAACCTTGAAGCGATGGTCGGTATCCCGGTCTAACAGCGCCTGAATGTCCCCTACATGCTCTTCATTTACATTGGGTAATGGAATGCTTGCCACCGAACCCTCTGCGTTGAGAAACGCACCCATGAGGTATCCCAGGCGGTCACGCGCTTTGCGGCTGTTCTCTAGGTTTTCAATCAGGGGAATCTCAATAGGGTCCAGATCATACTGCTTGTTTTTCATCAGATCCAGGAAGTAGGCGGTAGTGGTTTCACTCCAGCTCTCTTCACCGCAATCTGCTTTGGTGCGGTAACGCCACACGTGGTCAGTAGCAGCACGGGTTTTACGGCCGTCACTCATTTCCACTTCATAAGTACGGAGGTAGCCCTGTGGCCAAACACCATTAACCAGGGTTTCTTCACCATGGGGGTCAATGATGGTGTCACCGGTTTTAATGTCACCCAGCTCTTTCCACACCGGGTCGGAATGCAACTCTTGCTTGACGCGGATCTTGCTCTTAACGTCCTGGGCTTTACCCTGCTGACGCGGCATGATGTTGTAGGTGGTGACGTGATTCAGGTAAGTCCAGATAAAGGAGACGTTACCACGGTTAGCCTTAAACGGCTGGTCAGCTTTTAACCACAACACTTCACGCAGACAATACCAGAAGTTCTCTTTGCATTCGTTGTGAATCCAGACCTTTTGCTCATTGCTGAGATTAGCTTCATCACGGGGGTTGACACCGATCAGAGCGGGGTTGTTGATCTGGAGGATAAAGTAATAGTTCTTGATGCCCTGTAAGCGGAACAGGTCAGCAGTACGCCGGAAGCTTTCGTTCTTTGTTGAAATATCGGGCTGGGCTTTATAGTGAAAGAAATCTTTCAGAAAGCGAACAGTTTTAATGCCGTGCAAACTGTCTTCGCGAAAATGTTGCAATAATACATCGTCATCACTTTTCTTTTCAGTGTCAATCTCTTGACGCACATCGTCCACAAAGTACTTTGGGAGCTTTTCAATTCCCAGATACGCCTGCAAGTCTGCAGCCATCTCTAATTCTTTCATTTCTGTAGCAAACATATCTCTGTCCATAAAAAGAATAAGGTTACGGCGTACGCCGTAACCTTAGAGTTTAGGAAGCGAGATCTACAGTAACACCCGTCATAGCCAACTGCTTTTCACTGCCGTTAGCGTCTTTCTGTGCCCAGCAAAGCAACAGAGTCTGTCCCTTGGCCTGTGCAGCACCAATGGTAAGATCTTTGTTCCAATCTGTCAGCGACAGCGGGAAGCGCTTACCGTCCTGCAACATCACGTACACGATGTTCGGGGTAGGTGCTTTCTCTTCGTTCCAAACATCATAGCTCGGCTGAACAGACCAGTACAGCGCCTGTAACCAGTCATCGAACTTGGTATAACCGTTGGTAAGGTTAACCTTGGTCGTTGCACCTGCGTTGGTGGTTTTGGCGAACAGTGCGTCATAGACAGGTTTGTCTTGTGAGTACTGAACGCCCCAGCGCTTGTCAGGACCGTTGACATCTTTATAGAGAACGATTGACGTGTCTTGTTTATAGATCGTCGCGTTATATTCAGGGCTGACATCTTTAAGGATTAAGTTAAAGGTCAGGTCCTGTAACGTGTTGTACGACTTAGGTTTGAACGGAGGTGAACTCTCATTCAAGGTCACCACGTCGGTGACTTCCACGTATGCCTTACGCAACAGGTCATACATGAAGTGGCGCAACATCCACTGGCTGGCTTTGCTATCCCAGCACGGATAGGTGTAGATCTTCGGCGCATACGCACCTTCAACCGCACCGGCTACCAGCTGGTACACACGGGTCTTGCGACCGTCTTGTCCAGGTTGAGCCAGATAGAACTGCTCATCATCAGACAGCGTGTAAACCAGGCTCAGTTCAGCACTCTGCCCTGGTGCATGCGGACGGTATTCATCCACGCCCAGCAGTTTGAACTTGTTGCCGTTGACGGGCAGATCAACCACATCACCGTTGCTGTAGTGCGCCAACGCACGGAACTCGATACCGTTGAGCGGAGTCGTGATCGGGATGATCATTTTGTCCGGGTCATTGATATCGGTGAACCAGGCAGACACCAGCTCGATGTCCAGCAGATAACGAATACCCTTTTCACGGTTACGCAAGTAGGAACTGTGTTGCACCACAATGCGTTGTGTAGGGGTAATCACCATGTCGCCCTGGTCAAAGAACACCAGCGTACAACGTGAGCCGTTTGGTAAGCCGTCAGCGTTACGCGTAACACTGAAGCTGTCTGTGGTCATTACCGATTTGTTGGTGTAGTTGTTGATAGCCGCCAGCATGGTAGGGATTTGATTCGATACCATGTTAGCTGACTTATCATACACCGCAGAGATGATCACACCGCCATTATCGGGATCGATGTTGTCACCCAGGAACAGCAGTGCGTAAGCCGCACCCGGACGCATAATGGTGGAGTCGATGCGCGCACGGTTTGGACGCACGGCGTAGTCCACGCCCATGATTCCCTCGCCGTTTAACGGACCGCCTTTCTCACCAAAGATCGCATCCTGATCTTCTGTGGTTTCACCTTCATCACTGAAGACCGTGGCTCTGCGCAATTCAGACTTGTTCTGGTAAACCTTGTAAACAAAGTACCAGACCAGCACCGTACCTTGCAGATCCCACACTAACCAACCTTCTTTAGGAACCACGTATTTGTCAAAGTCCGCGGCAGGCATGGTGTCTGGATCCCAGACGTTGCCAATCCAGAGGATGTTTTTACGCAATCCACTGGCAGCCTCAGAAATGTCAGTCGCTCCGGCAGCACGGTTGTTTTGAGTAATAGGAGTATTATCAAACATTGTGACTTACCTCGAAATAACCCTCAATGCTCAGCTCGCTGCGCAGGTAAAGGTCATTGACTTGTTTAAGGAACGTGAATTCATTGCTCTTCACGACCAGGGTTTCTTGATTCGCGTACGGCAAGATCCCAAAGTAACGACGATCGTAGTTCAGCACAATGGGGTCATAGGACAACCACCACTTGTAAATCCCCACGAGATCACTCACCACTTGATCACTGTAGAACTCTTGGTCCGCTGGCTTGTCCGGCACCACCAACACACCATTATTAATGGCATTGGCAACGACGTTCATAAACGGACTGTACAGCAACCATTTCTCTGGCATGTTGTAGTCCACGGAGATCGCGGGCTTTTCAGCATACTCAGTGAGGTAGTCGATGACGCGTTTGTCGGTTTCACGACTGCGCTGGTACAGATAATGAAAGTCAAAGTCCTTGACGTTCTTCACCGGGGTATAGGTGTGTTTCACCATATACGGTAAACCGTTCAGCGGGTAGCTGTAGTCATCCGGTGTATCTGTTTCGGCTGTTTTAAGCTCGTCCAACAACATGAGTTTGCCACCCACCACGATACGCGTTGCGCGGTCCTCACGGATGTTGTAACGTGCCTGGTTACCAATCACTCCCCCTTCTACATAACCCAGCTCTAGCTCCTGCTTAGGCTTTGTCATGTCAGCGTGTTGACCCACGCAGCGAACGATGATCTTTTGCGGTCCCTTTACCAGGAACTGCTTGTTGTTGATAAAGATCAGACGACCACGGAACAGCCAGTCTACTTCATCAATCAACGGGTGATCGTTTAACCATACGTCGATCTGAGCAAAGTTAATCGGAAGATTACCCAACACCTTCTCATAAAGATCGTCCAGGCTAAAGCACAGGGAATGGTCCAGATGGTCCAGCTCAAATTCGTGACACAGGAATTGGTCGTCAAACACCACGATGCCGCGCTGGTTAATCCGGTCCAGTTTATCCCACACCAGTGTCTTGCCTTCCATGTGATAGAAGTCAGTACCGGTACGCAGTGTCAGGGGACCCACAATCTGTGCCGTGACAAAACTGTATGCCGAGGAATAGACGTGGAACTCGGCAGTAGTAGGAAGATCAACCGGATCATTTGCGACGATGTAGTTCAAACCACGTGCCGGCTTGCCGTAGGTAAACTCCAGCTTAGCGCAGTTCGCAAACTTAGGAATCAGGTAAGAAGAACCCGACCGCCAGTAATAACCCAGCAGCTTGCCCTGAGCGTCATATTCCCACACCGTACTGGTTTCCTGATAAGTAGGAGGGATCAACACCCCACGACTGTCAGCAGGATAATCGGCGGCAATAGGCGTCGCGCTAATGGCCAGTGTTTCGGCGTTATAACCCAGTGCCATGTTAACGCTTTCCGCAGTGATATCTTTCCACTGTGAACGCATAAACGACATCACCGGACCACTTTCCAATTCTGGTGCTGACCACTCAGGCATAACCGAACGCTCACCCGTAAACGCTTTCATGATGTTGGCATCACTTAAACGGTACAGATGATGAAGACGCTGGTGCTCCCAAGGCAGATCAATCGTCCAGTTGGTTTTACGCTGTAACACCATGATCTTGGCAGTGCTGATATCGCGCAGCGAGGCCAGGGCTTCCATGTGACCTTTTAACTGACTCACACTGATAGCCACGTCGACATGGGTTAATTGACGACACGCCGACTCAACGTTACGGTGGTAATAAACACCGTCGCCGTTACCGTCTACAAAGTAATAATCATTGTCATCAAACCAACGCACCTGGAAACTGCCGTCTTTCGGAGGGTGCAGAATAAACTTACGCTGCTTGTCCAAATCCGAATAGTAGTCTTTGAGATCCGCGTAGTTGTAGTAGAGCACACGTTCCACGGTAGGATCGTGCCAGAACTCAACCAAATCACCCACGCTTAATTCTGTGGGTTCGGGAAATTGTTTGCGGTAGATCCCGTTGACAAACACCCCGGTAAATCCAGCCCGCCCTTTTACGGTTGCAAAGCGCAACTTAAAGCGAGCATATTCGGTGGTGTTTTCATAGGACATGCTTTCCATGACGTAGGGATTACCTTCATCATTCATTGCCGCTTCTGACCGGGTAATATCCAGATCAGTGCTGTAGCACCGGAAGTGCATGTCGTCGTTTACCGTGATAGGAAAAACGCTCATCTGCTCGAAAGCAACCAGCACTAATCCATCTTGCGTAAACAGTACCCAGGTTTTGGTGCGGGGGTATTGCTTGCCCAAACCCGTGTAGAAATCCAGCTGAACACCACGACGTTTGGCAATGACCGAGGCATTGGTCCAGACGTTGAAAGGGTTCTGAGTTTTAAAACGCGCACCTAAGTTCCAGATACCAGGATGCGTGCCGGTCACTGAATAGATATGAAAGCGTTTATTCACCAGAGGTGTTTTACGCCAACTACCCATGTAGCCAAAACTGTTGATAGCGCCGATGTCAGGCGTGACCCGCCACATCTTTACCTGGAACTGCTTGTCGTTCTCAGGGTTCGCCCACAGCGCACGCACCGCATAATCCATGGCAGGGTTAAACGGCGTAGCGCCTAAAGCAGTTGTCTGTGCCATGGCTGATACCTTAGTTCACAGGAGAGAGGTCGTAGTTATACGAAATAGTCCGTAGAAATTCGTCCACTAACTCGCGGTTATATTTCGGGTCAAGCTGCGTGCCGATAGGGGTTTTGGAATACAGTTTGTTTTTGCAAGCAGCATAAACGAAACCGATCATCAGGTACGGATGCTCGAGTGCAACCGCCACAACCTTTTTACCTACACCAATAAAGCTCAGCGTTTGACCCACAGAGATAAACTCCATCAGGGTTACGTTCTTCAGCTTAAACAGGGAAGGTTCGGTTTTAATCGCATTCACGACCGCAGCAGAGTTGGCCAGGAAACCAATGTCATCGATGATGCGTTGACTGAAGTTATTGTCAATGCGGAACACCGTTTTAATCGCGTTGGCGCTGATGTAACCCGTCTCGTCTGATTCACCCTCAAACAAACAGTTGATGTAGTGACCCAGTACGATTTGCAGTGTTTGACGTTCTTCAAGATCCAGGCCTTTATTAAAGCCCAGCTTATCCGCCAGTCCGCCAGCAATAGCTTTCATGCAGATGAACTTGCTAGAGAGCAGAATAGAACGACTGCCTTCAATAACATCCTGCTGAGTGTATGCTGTCAAACGAATGATGTTCAGTTCAGTTTCGCTGATAACCTTGTTATTTTTATCGCGATAAGGACGCTCATCATAAATGGTGATGTTACGCTTGTCATAACCTGACAAGGTAATCGGAAGAGGGAAGATAGGGATATCCATGCCGTTGGTGTTATTAATGCTAAACACATTGGGCTTGGTAGTGGGAACCAAATCATTACGCAAAGCCAGCGTTTTGATAACGTCCTCAATACGGTCCTGGATTTTTAACGGTTTCCCTATCAGGGTATCATAACCGTTGATAGACATGGGAACTCTCCTAAATAGAATGTTATGTGCCATGAAATAACACAAGTGTAAGGTCTATAAGCTATTACATACGATTGTTTTCTGGTAAACGTCGACGCGTATTTTTTGATCAAAAAATCCTTATGAGGTATATTCGATGACTACGACTACTTCCGTCGTACCGGGTAAGGTGTTGAATAACGGCATTCGTGATATCAGTATCCCTGATTATCAGGCCGTTTCACCATCTACCCCTATCCATCTTCCGGTGGTCCATATGGTCACACCGAAGGGTGAATTGGGTACCCAGTTCGTTCCACTTTCTCAGATCACCAGCCGTTTCGGTAATCTGTTCAAAGATAATTCCCTGTATTACAACCCGAACGCCGTGTTGCTGAAACAGCTGGCACTGGGCGGTCAGGCACGTACCGGTCTGCGTCGTTTAACAGCGAACACCAAAGTTGCGCGTATTCCTCTTTCCGCCTATGTGCAGAAAAAGTCTATGCCGACTTACGAGCGCGATTCCACCGGTCAGTTCAAGATCGACAAAGACGGTAACCGCATTCCGCTGGGCACGCAGGAAAAACTGTTTATCTCGATCAAGATCGACGATACCGCAGCCGCTACCAATCCAGGTGAACTGAAAGCGCGCACCATCGCAGGTGCAACAGAAGCGGATCCAGAAACTCACGTTCTCCCGCTGTTTGAACTGCCGGCTGGCGTAGGCGATGCCTACAACAAAAACGGTATCAACTTCGGCGTGTACGGCACTAACCTGAACTGGCAGAACATTGCAAAGTTCGTGGCAAACACCGGCGTGTATCCGTTCAACCTGCGTATGTTCGAAACCACTGATGCTGGCATCCGTGCGTATTCCAACACAGTAAACGGTGGTGACACCGCACAGCTGACTCTGTTTGATGCAGAGTACAACGATACCAAGTATTCCCTGAAGCGCGGTGTTCAGGCGTTTACCGGTCGTATCACCAGCGACACCGATGAGCTGCGTCCTACGCCGTTCAAAGAGCCGATCGTCTATCAGGACAATATCGAGCTGCTGGCTCAGATGATGTATGCTGTTGAGAAACCGCTGAACACCAACCTGATCGACAATGGCGCATATTCGTATCGCCAGATGAACCCGTTCACCTGCCAAGATCATACCGGTGTTCCGTACTTCGGTGCTGAAACTGATGTGGTTGTGCAGTGGGACATGAGCTTTGCTATCCAAGCCCAGTTCGGTATCTCTCCGTTCCTGGACGACGATGGTAAAGTGCCAAGCTACATCACCCAGACTAAACTGCCTGACCCGTTCAACATCCTGGGTAATGCAGTGCAGCCAATGACTCAGGCGCAAGCCTGGGAAATCAACGACAAGTTGACGCTGGCTGACCTGACCGTGTACATCGCGTCTTCTGAACAACAGAACGTGATGATTAACCGTCAGAGCATCTGGTGGGACGTTGGCTATTCCATGGAAGTCAAAGAAAAGGCGGCTGAACTGCTGGGTGTTCGTAAAGACATCTACGTAGCATTCTGCGGTTCTGTCTGGACTCCGGGTAGCTACAACGAAGTAGCGGATATCTATTCGCGTGTTACACAGATCACTTCCATTGCTCGTCTCTTCCCAGAGTCTGAGAAATGGGGTACGGCGTCTTGCCGCTTCTCTGTGAACAAAATCGAAGCGATTCCAAACAGCGAAGACAACGACTGGCCAATGTCTGGTAACCTGGATCTGGCACAGAAGTGGGCGCAAGCTGGCGGTAACGAAGAAGGCATCTTCAAAGTGTCTATGTCTCCAGACCACGGTGATTACCGTATCATGGATACCATGCACTCTCCGAACATCACGTTCGAAGAAGACCTGATTTCTGCCAACGGTCTGCTGATGGGTGCCATCACCCTGCGTCCATACGACAGCGGTCGTTTCTTCCGTCCTGCGCTGCCAACCGGCTACGCAACGTCTATCGATTCCGTGATTAAAGATCAGGTTCCTGTAATGATCTGTATCGCCATCGAAAAGATCGCGCAGAGCAAATGGGGTCTGGTGTGCAGTGACACCACTCTCAGCGAAGAGAACTACGCTGCCCTGGTGAAAGATGCCATTGAACGTGATGTCCGTGACAACCTCGGTGGTTACGTGCGCTGTAACGTGGTAGTTCAGCCTGTGGAAAATGTTCAGGGTGGCGAAGCGGTCATGAAAGTCGTTGCGTACTGTGGCTTCAACAAAGCTAAGTACATGATGGAATTCGATCTGTTCGCGGACAACGTTACCAACTTCACCGCCGACGCGGCATAAGGATAAAGGGAAACTGTTATGGCAGATTCTAACTACATCCATCGCACGAACGACACGCTGCTTAGCAAGAGCGATCCGTTTGTTCAGGCGATGGGTCTGCAAAACCGCCCGGTAGTCAACCCGGGCATTGGTGACATCAGCGGCTGGACACACAACGTGTTCGACTACCTGAACGTGCAACCGCACATTCAGCAGCAGAGCTGGTGTATCGTTCTGTCAACCCCAGGCATCTTCAGTCGCCTGCCAGGTGGAAACCGCTTGCACTCCATGTGTAAGTCTTTCTTTGAGAACCGCTCTCTGAAGTTCGAAGGCCTGAGCGACCGTACCGAGTTCGAGTTCGCCGACGTGCAGTGGACAGGTCACCGCCTGAGCTTCCCGTCTGGCGCAACCCGTACCCTGGGTCAGGTAACGCACGACACCTACGATCTTGAAGGTGAACCGTTCCGTTACATGTTCGAAGCATGGGGTAACTGGGGTATGATCAACCCAGACACCGGCATGCCGAACGCCGTAATCCTGCGTGATCCAGGCGATCTCCTGCTGGATGACATCGGTGCGAGCTGCATCTACTTCGATACCACTCGTAATGGTAAAGACATTTCTTCTGCACAGCTGATCGTGGGAATGATGCCTGAAACCAAAGTGGCTACCGAACTGCGTCGTGATAAGAACGAAGCGGGTCAGATGCGCAACATCTCCATGCCATTCCGTGGTCTGGTAGAATCAAACACTTACGCCGTGAAAGAAATTGCGCGTAAGATGTTGTCTCGTCTGAGCTGGTACAACCCAGGTTCAGTACAGGCGCCTTCTGCGTTCATGCAGCGTACGGCTATCCTGGAGTCTATCAAAGATTCTGGCGTAATCGAACACATGCAAACTGAACAGCGCAAAGTGGTTGCCCCTAACTACATCGCGTAAGACAGAAAAAAAAAAATAGATAATATAACTCTACTACCCGCAAGGGTAGTAGAGTTATTTATATTGACCAAATGTATTAAAACATTGATTAGTCACTTTTCTTACTCCGGTGAAGGATTAAAGATATTTTTCAATGATGCAGTGTACAGCAAAAGCCAACACACATCCTAGTACGATACTCCAAAATATTATCATATCGGATCTCCTCTATTGATTAAAAGACACGCTCACCCAAGTTTCCCTAGGTGAGCCCCAGAACCTTTCAATTAGCGACGCACCAGCGAAGCTTTAGTAGGCACACCTAACATGTCAGGCTTAGCTACGTTTTTCAAAAGCGTCCTCAACATATGGCGGTTCTTACGAATTGCTTTCAGAACTTTCATATGGTTACAGCGTGGAGCAAACTGTTTGAATTGCTCCAGGTCGCGAGTGTAGTAATACAGCGCCATCGCACGTAACAGCTCAATAGCGTCACGACCATGTTCTGCATACATCTCACTGATTTCCACTTTCTCCAACCAACGCATTGCATCACCATAACTCATGGTCATCGGCAACACGAAAGTGAAGTGGGTGAAGTTTTTACTAATGGTCGGCGTGTGGGCGCGTTCGGAAACGGCCACCTGCGCACGACGGGTTTTCCAACCATGTTGATAGGTTAGTCTAACAAAGGTAGGGAATTGTTCTACACTGATGCTCAGCGGTTTCCAGGTAAACTTGTGGATTAGCAGAACGATCAGTACGGCGTAGGTTACAGTTAACAGCACATTCATCAGAGTATCGTAAGTCATAATTATTATCCTTATTAACGAGGAGTACGAGGGGAAGTAAAAACAACGTCGCTTTTACGCGGTTCGTTGACAACCAATACCTGTTCTTTCAACAGATCACCGAAAGGGAATTCTGGAGCCTGATTTTTAATCTCTTCAGGCAACCCAATTTCTTGATCATAATGTCGAAGAGCGCAGGAAACCAGTGAAGTGATCCAGTCATTACGCACACGAGTAAATGAGTCATCTTGAATAGCAAAGGTGAACCCACGGTATCCGTTTGCAGGATCACGCGCTATCTCTTTACCGTAAAGCAACTCACTGACAATGTCAGGCGCCTGAGGTCCTTTAAACAGTTCTTTATAGACAACGAAGATGCATTGTGTCTGTGTGCTGTAAAGCACAACTACGTTCTTCATGTCGATTAATAAATTACCGTGCTCAGGCTCATTAAACTCAGACAGGACACTGATGCTAACAACGTCGTTTTCTACCAGTGCTTTATCAGTAACTTGTAACATATAAACCCCTTAATTAAATAGATTAGTTTGTTTATCTACTTAGGTAATATAGGTCTAAGATGAAATGTATTCTAAATACAAACGAAAAATAAATACCCGCAAATAAGGTGGCCGAAGCCACCTTATCTGTTTCAGGTTAGATTAACCGAAAAGTTTTGCAGCCGCTTCAGCGTTAGCAACCTGCATTTGGTCGTTCCACGCATTCAGGTCATCGCTCATGCCGAAGTCGGTGGCGATGGTAGACTGACCGTACAGCTGACTGTCGCCGAGATCCTGCACCATAACGTGCTGTGCGTTGATGGTGAGCTGATCGCCCAGCTTCAGGGTAGCATCGAAGTTGGTGATGTCGTTGTTGGCTTCATAAGCCTGACGACCCAGCTGGGCAGCAACCGCACCAACCTGTGAAGAAACGTTGTTGATGAAAGAGATGTGATTATCCAGAGACTGCTCGGTGATACCTTCCGGGTACAGTTCAGCTGGCAGGCTCAGCGTGGCGTGAGCAGAGACATCAGAGACTTCAGCAGTATCGAACAGATTAGTGATACCGGCTTCCATCATTTCGTCAAAGTTTACAATTGAAGACATCGTTATTTCCTATTGTTGAGTAAGGACTAAAGAAAGGAGTAGCAGTTGCATCTCCTAGAACTGGGGTTCTTGTTTCAGTTAAGTAATATAGGTGTGAAATATTTTTAGCATAACGGAACAATAGATGGATCATACAGCAAAAAATAAATAAAGAGACACCTCTGCCCGAAGGCAGAAGTGTTCTTGGTTACGGACGGAAGATACCAGCAGTGGATGCAACGTCATCGAGATTATTAACGGTATCTTTAATGATACAGTTATAGGTGTCACCTTCTTCATTGTCAGTCATGATCAGGAACTGAGCACGATCAACCAGTTTGCCATGCAGGTAACTGATGGAATACTGAGTGTCGCCCTGGAGGATATCCAAGCCATCCACTACGGTACCATCAACCGCCTGCACATTGCTCACGCCGGTTTCCTGTAATGAGCTTTCAACTTTCTCTTTCTTGCCATCAGCAGTTGTGAAAGTGAATTTCACATTCTGCGCATCACGCGTTGCTTTAACACTGCCGCCATTATCAAACTTGCACTGGAACAGTACCAGGTCTTTAGCCATAGCACTGCCCATGAACATTGCGGAACACAGCAGACCGATAAAGAGAGACTTACGCATTTTAAAACCCCTTGATTAAATTAACTAAGTTTATTCACTCAGGTAATATAGAGCTGAGATAAACTGTATTAGAAAATGCAGAAGATCTCTACAACAGTACAAAAGAAGCTTTTGACTTTGCCCGGCTGTTTGCAACTGGGCATCATCAGAGCTATCTCTTCATCGGTAAGTGGTCTGTCACTGTCCTTGCAGCTTAACGATTGCGTCGTTGACGAGCTGGTAGATTTCGACACCGTATTCTTTTCCGATGCTGTTCTCGAGACATGCATTAATCAGCTCCTCACGTTTTTCGTGGAAGTCAATTGTCATTAAGTTCTCACGAAGTTCTTCGTGCGTCGGATTCCAATCATCCTCTGCAACGTAGTCGCCGTTGGCGCTGGCAATGAATTTCGTCAGGAACTCAGCCTTCTCCTCCTTTGAACTGGTGAGCGCCATGGATGTAACGAACGGATCGAAACACAGCAGGTCAGCAACCACGGCACGGAACAGTTCCACGTTGTTAGAGAAACGCAGAGCAGCCATGCGATAGATCACGCTTTTGCGGTGTTCGATGTTCAGAGAGAATGCACGCTTGGTCATCAGCGCCATGGTAGGGTGACGGCTGGTGATAAACATGTTGGTAATTTGCAAAGCGTAGTCGCCAATGGCGGTGGCCTTGCTGTCGTTGTTCATAACCACACCTTCAATGAGGTGCGCACCAGATATGCTATCAACTGCGGCATTCCAGAATTTCCGTGACTCGTCAAACATGGCGGACAACAGATCAGCGTTACCGATAGCAGAACCGATTTGCGTGATCTGATACAGCTCTTGATGTTTAACAACGGAAAGTTGTGGAAGTTTCATATTTTTGTCCTTTTATCATCATTGGGGGTTATCAAAGACGTGATCAACAACGGAAGCCTTTTTGCAAATATGCTGAATGCGATTTCCTTCAGTGAATTGCACTACAGAATATTGTTGCATATTGCCGTTGTCGATGAACTCTATAGCATAAGAGCACAGTTGCGGATTATTTCCCAACGGTAACTCCCAGCTATCATAACCCTGTCCTCTGTTTACTATGGGTTCGAGCTTTTGCACAGTGGATGTGCAGGTGGAACTCTGGAGGCTGAATGTGTGCTCACCACCAGCAATTGTTTCCAACACTGCCACACCCGCTGCGGTTTCGCATTTGAATATGGTGTCGGCAATAGAAGAGCTTGAAAAGCAAAGTAATAGCAATACGATTATTACATTCTTCATGATGTCCTCGATCGTTTAATTGTAGGTTATACAATCAAATAATGTAGACCCATAAAGCTTTTTATTGTAATTGGCTAAAATTAAGTTGTGGCGCAAAGCCACAACTTAATTGAGTTTAGAACAAGTTAAAGCAGCCGCTGTTAACGGCAGTTACTGTTTTAGAACCTTTGCTGTTACGCTTGATCGTTGCAATCACATTATCCATGTCATTGAAGCTTTCCATACCGGCGAAGCGAGCAATAACGTCTGGGTTGTTGCGATGTGTTTCCCAAGCATCTACCAGAGTATCAACAGTGAAGCTGATAGATCCCGCAGAGGAGGCGTCGAAACTGTTCCCCATACCGGACAGCAGATCTTCCAAACCAGCAGTGAGATGTTTGCATGCTTCTGCTGCACCTGGTTCAAAGACCAGATCAAAGTTACAGAAGTATTCAATCATACGCGTTTTGTCACCCATCTTCTGAGGTGCGGTTACCGTTCGCATACTCAGGGCGGTGTTGATATCTGGATTAACCAGGCTATCAGCAGCCAACTGTTTGTGGGTACCAAAAGGAATGATCTCTGCACGCATCATCACCGGGTCATAACGACCACCTGTCATATCAAAGTGAATACGACGAATGTGCAAGCACACGTTGTCCATCACAATGGTACGCAGGCGCATGACCCACTCAAACGCTTCAGTGATTGGTGTACGAACCACCATACCGTTGACACGCTCAAGGTAGAACGGTTGTGGATGGCCCAGCTCAGCATACACTTCGCCACGCGCGACACGACGCATCAGGTCACTATTGGGATCCATACACTCCATGATGTATTCATTCACGGGATAAGAATGCCCAAGACGAAGTGGGGCGTTTAATTTCCCCGCGTTCATCATGTAGTAACCGGAATCGTCCATGGGTTTCAATACCCCACGTTTTCCACTTCCAGCCAGTAGTGTGTTCTCAAAGGTCAATGTCTGACCCTGTTGATTCACCAACTGACGAGAAGGCATTAAGATATTACTCATCGGTTGGAATACCCCTGATCATTTTATCCAGTCCAGTTACTTTATCACTTGGCTTAATGATGCTGGACAGAAGGTTATCGTTTAAATAGCCACCAATGTAACGGGAGAAGCTGTCAGTGATCAGCATGCTTGGGTTGTTCAAACCTACAATCACTGGATCCCTGCCTTCCTTCATGGCTTTGCTGCCACGATACGGTTTCTCTAAATCATCTGGGTCACGATAGATGATCGAGAACAAGGTGCGCATTACCTGAGGTGACGAACCTACTTTCTTGCCTAACTCTTCCAAGGCCGAGTCAAACAGAGTACTGTGAACTTTCCAGTCCATATACCATGGAATCTTCGCGTAGTTCACGAACTCCATGAAGTAGTAGTACGGCATGTTGGGGTCAATCGAGCTACGGACATTTTCAAATACCGTGTCACCCTTGAAGAACTCCATATTGACGTACTTGTCTCCGTTGATGCTGACGTCCGTCATATCCGTGGGATACAAGTTCATGTTCAGCATCGACAGGAAACAGCAATAACAGTCACCCGGTAAGATGATGCCCAGCACAGGCGCCGTGGTCACGTAGTCTGTGATTTCAGCTAACCCGTTCTGGGTAAAACGACGAGGAATCTGAATAAACAAATTGCGGTTGGCTATAACCGAACCGTCCTCCAGGATAGTCAACGCCTTTTCAACTTTCTCAGGATTCTTAACCAGTCCAGTTATATCCATTTGTTATTTCACCGTAAAGAGTTTATTAACGAAGTGTTGGATTACCGCAACATGCAGGTTTTCACGTTTAGTCACTTCACAGTCGCCAGCATTGCCCAGATCAATGGTCATGCCCAGCACAGCTTGCGCGTCTTTACAACCGATGAAGCCCAGGAAGTCAACAGGCAGGCCAGTGGCGAACACGGCGTCTTCCACAGACAGTTTACGGTTGTCCAGATTATGGGCCAGGCTTGAACCCACGTTACGGTTACCCAGGAACCCGGTTACCGCACGTTGAATCTCATCCACGTTATTAGTAGAAGAGAAGCGCTCTGACAGCTCAGGACAACCACAGATGAACTTCACCACTTCTTGCATGATCACGCGGTTGTAGACCTGTGCAGACGCACCGTGGGCGATATGAACCACTGATTCGCACAGAGAGTGCAGATACACCAGTGCTCCTTCCAAATTGCTTGGGTAAGAGCTGGCAATCGACGGATCCAGGTTAACGTACTTGCGATAGAAATACGCCAGTGCGACATCAGAGAAGCTCATGCCTTTATCCAGACACATGTCGAGCCCCGTGGTGTTGTAATACACCGTGGCTTTAACACGAACACGTTTAAAGACCTTGGCGCCTTCAACTGGGCTTGCATCACGCACAGCAACTTCAGTGCGCTCTACGATACGAATTGGGAAAGACAACAGGCTAACTGCCGCGGTTTTCAATTCGATCAACGCTTTCTGGTAAGCGCAGTGCAGGAAGCGAACGTGCTGACGGTAATCTTCCAGACCACCCACGGTCAGACCTTCAAACGGTGCGTCTTCCGCAACCATCTTACAGAGAATGACGTATTGGATAAACAGCGTTTCAGCGCGATCCAGACGTGGACGAGTAAAGTCAACGCTCTTGCCTTCTTCATCGAAGTGGAACGGCAGACCCCAAACACGCGCCAGTGAACTCAGTGCTTCAGAGAGATCAACGTTTGAGCTCATCATCAGTTCATTGATTTCTGGATTGTCGATGTTCAGCCAACCGGCAACCTGAGAACTGTCCCAACGAGCAAACTGAACCTTTTCCAGAGAGTCCAAGCTGATGTTGGCGTAGTCAGCAACCAGCTTTGGTGCAGTCAGTGGATAGAACAGTGAGCTGTAGAAAGGGTGATCGGTACGAATGAACTCAAGGTCCATCTGACCCAGCAGGAAGTTCTTTGCCATGCGGTTGGTGTCTGACATGTCCAGATCAGTGGCCATCAGTGCAGAAGCCACTTGGCCTGACAGACCACGACCGTAGATACGGATCTGTTCAAAAGTCCCGCGTAGGTTTTCTGCCAACGCCGTGGTGACTTCATCACTGATTACTGCGTATTCAGGAGAAGTAGCACTGAGCTCAGGAACACGCGCTGCGTAATCTTCAGGCGTCAGCGGCAGCGCACCTTCCAGGCTGTCGGTCAACGCAACAACTACCGGACTTGCATTAGCAGCAATATCAAGATCAGTGCTGACAGCAAGCGCTTCGGCAATTGCTAAAGTCTTTTTAGTTAACATGCGGGTTCCTTACTCTGACAGGGTTTTGATACGGCTGTTGATGGATTTGCTGATCTTCTCATCCTGAATAGCAGGATCCAGCGGTGCGATGTGCTCAAGGCCCAGTTTAGCGATGCCTGTTTTAACCAGCTGTGTGATCACAGCAATGGCGACAACGTTTCTTACAAAAGAGGGGTTGCTCATTGTTTAATCTTCCTGTTGTTGAGCTGCATGCCTTCATAATAAGAGGCATAGATGCGCGCAGAGATTTCACCGATCGTGATGATGCCATCGCGGTTGATATCCAGGCCGTTGTTCTGAGTATAACCTTTGGTGCCTTTCTCAAAGATTTTCTCATTCGGTGCATGACCGATGGCTTTTGGATAGAACACACTCAGATAAAAATCATCCAGACGTCTAAAGATGCCGTAAGAGCGCTGACGCATGTCAAAGTATTTGAACACGTATTGCAGCTGTTGCATCTGGGTCATTGACGCCAAGGCCTGTACAGTGGTGTTTAAGTCACTGGCAGCCGGCGCCATGAATTGCAGCAAACCAAAAGCTTGCGCACCCGCCATGTTTTGGATATCAGGACGGAATGTACCTGCTGACTCAAAGCCCATGCAACCCATTGCACAGTGCGCACCGCGCCAGCCCAGAGTGGCTTTATCCGCCCAGTCTTTTACTGCTTGAGTAAACTCAGTTGAAACACGGGCGCTCCAACAGATGTCCCACTCAGGCAGACCTTTATCCTGACGGTACTCTTTGTTGATGGTAAAGAAAGCGAAAGAAGTGCCATCGCCATATAAACCATCTGGACGTCCAGTGTAAAGACCGAGAGCGGTGAGAGCACGTTGAACGGACATGAGAATAGCTTCTGGGGAAGAGGAGGGGACGAGCCCCTCCATCGTTGCCGTGATACCGCGCTTCTTAGCAGCAGTAGCGATCAGCAAGTTGACAGCATCCGTGCTGCCTTGCCCCCAGACGCCATCAATACGACCGTTGTACAAACGTGACTCAGCAAGTCCCACTTGTAGGTCTTTAATTGCATTGACGCCGGAATTGATCATTATTTATTACCTCTGTAGATGTTGATGAACTGGTCTTTAACTCCATAACTAAACTCGGTTAAGCACGCTTTGTTCCGCAAGCTGATAACCATACGTTTAAACATTGACTTGAAGCTGAACTTAAGAGGAACAGGACGACCATCCTCAGTGTGCATTTGGCGCTCGACAATGTGCCCCACAGTCCCCTTCATCTGGTTACCGTAAACAAATTTATCTGATACCGTTGCCGCACTCAGACCTTCAACGTAGATGCTCACACGAATACGACCATAAGGTATACTCGGTTGCTTCACGTTGATGCCGGTTCCCACTCGCATGCTGGTAGCCCCTTTACCCAAGAAGGTAGAAAGGTCACGCTGCTTCTTGTCATGCTCACGCACCAGTTTCTTCACAGAGTCGCTCATGTCCTCTTCCACAGCGTTATACGCAATTTCAATTGCGATAACTTCTCCGGCGTAGGAAGATTTAATTTGCTTGATGCCCGCTCGGTTAATTTCGTGAAGGATATCGTCATCACTTTCAAAGTTGTCGACATAACTATCCAAAACTTCGCATAAAATCGAGTCGAACTCAACCTTGTCACCAACCTTGCGACGGATCTTAATAGTTTCATCTGCATTAATGAAGAAGGTGAACTCTTTTGGTACCGGTGTAACGAACTCTTGTGCCAGTCCGCTCCAGAATTCCATGGAGTCCTCATAGACCGTTTGGTCTTCCATAAAGGCAGCGCGTGTCATGCGACCGGTCTTCACCGATACCTGACCAGGACAATACGGGTCTTTAGCAAACCACTCATCATCCCACGCCAACACTTCACCTTCAGTAAACGTCTTACCTTCTTTCATATCCGAAATCAACGTGTGACGATAGACCTCACCATCAGCACGACCTAATTTCAGACCCAGCTGGCAACTGTCAGTTGTACCATCGTCATACAACACGGTGATACCCTCTGAAGTAACCTTCGTAACCTTACCACCTTTCTTGGCCACCTTGGCAAAGGTTGGACCCAGGCGATGAGCAAAGAGGTTATCCTGCCCGGTACGAACAATGTTCGGAGTATAGTTCCTTGCAGAGATTGCATGGCTACTCTGAATACTGGCGAAGGAAGAACGTTTCGGGTCATCAAGACAAGTCCCGTACTTCAAGTTACCGATCGAAGAAAGCAACTGGCTGTGTTCGGAATTTTCCTTGGTATCAACTGCACCACGGAAATCAGCAACGCGAGGATCACTTACGGTGTAGCCTACAAAGCCTACCTTACCGTTATCCTTGTTTGCTTCAGCGATCACACCTTTATAAGACTTCAGCTGAGCACGCGTACGTTTCAGCATGGTCTGTTCGTCACGACCTTTGAAACCACCAAAGGTAATGTCTTCTTGAGACTTCGCAACGTGGAAAGGTGACATCTCTTTTACCAGGGCGGCAGAACTGTCGGTAATAATGTTGGTGATCACTGCCTGTGGGTTAAGGTCAAACGTCTGGTTGCCTGTCTCGGTCTTGTTCTTGAACTGGCGGTTACTCTTACACAGCTCAGAATAGATGTGACTGACAAAACGTTCGTAACCCACGATCAGCTGTTCCTCAATCTCAACCTCATGGGTTGTGAAGTCGGTTAACAACAGTTTGATCGCGTCGATTAACAGGTAATGGAAACTGACGCTGTAGCCCATGTTCCGCAGGCGCACTTTGGTGATTGGATCAATGAAGAGGTCAAACATGTTCTTCATTTCGTTGAAGTGCTGCGGACGCACTTTTGGATCCGCCATCAACGGAACCCACACGCCACGACTGTTTAAGTCACTGCGCGAGAAGTTCATCATTCCGCCAAGCTTGGCCATACCGCCGAATACCAAAGCCGCAATCCCTTCACGTTTGCTAAAGATCAGTTGCTCATCGTTGAAGGTTAATGCGAACTCATCACCCGCCAGTTTATAACGTTGACCGGCTGGAATTGTGCGGTAAGTGGGTTTCAAGACCTTAAGGAGTTTATCGATGCCGAAGTAATAGCACAGCACCACACCCGCTGGAAACTTGTAACCGCCTACGTTGATCACTGCGTGTTCAATCGGCGACTTACGCATGTCTACACCAATGAGCTCTTCAAACGACCCCATAGCGGTACCGTCAAGATAGACGACACCAAAGGTATCGATAGTCATTGGTTTACCGCGGTATTCACCCACCGGCCAGCTGTTTTCCTTTTGCAGAGATTTCCACTCAGGATGCAGCTTAATCAACGCGTCGGTATCGAAGTTGAACTCCAAACCAAACGGATCATCGTTGACTTTGATTAAACGGTATTTGCGGTTAAGCATGGTGACATAACGCGGGCACTTGATACTGCGATCAATCAGGTTGGCGTTGCTCACGGTAAGTTGCTTGGCTTCAGAACGCAAAGCGATCTGTCGGATCAACCACTGACCATAATCGTCCACAACCATTTCACTGCGGGTGACGTTGACTTTCTTATCGTAATAAGAGGTCAGTACCACGCGGCGTTCATTGATCTTACGAATCGGCTTTTCGATACGTTGGAACTGGAAGTACTGCTTCACGCCATCAACCAGAAACTCACCGTTTTCATCTACGGTAGGAATCGGGAAGGTACGTACAGCAGGTTTGCCTTTAACAGGCATCAGTTGCATGCGCAGAACCTGATAGCTACCCTCAATGTCTTCTACTTGATCAATAGCGTAGTCACTGAGGATAATGCCGGCGTTCTGTAAGTTCAGTACCGCGGCTGCGATATCCTTGTGCATGAACTTCTTGGCGTAATCGTTACGCAGAGCCACCACACGTTGACGTAACATGGTTTTGTCACGCACCGTAGGGAAGTTACCCTTGATGTGTCCACCGATATCCTTGAGTTCGTCTTCAGGGATCTGGATGAACTCTTCCAGTGTCTGACCATTTGGCATGACGATCTTCTGGAAGCTTTTGGCTTTCTCTTCGTAATAGGCTTTCTGACGTACAGTCAGTGTGCCTTCACGCGCCATCTCTTCCAACGCAAGATTGATCCCCGCGGTAGGGGTTTCAAAGACGTCCTTGATCGTACTGATCGCCTCACTGACCACCGCTGGCTCTAGCGCATAGTCATTGATCGGACTTAGCCAATCGAGTTCTACCGACTCACCTTCTCCGCTTCCAGCTTCAGTGCCGGGTTCTGTTCCATCAGCTTCAGGCGACGTTGCTGTTCCTCCCGGTACTCCCACTGAGCCTGTTGCATCATGCGGGCTTCCCGTAGCTCCATCGGTTCCTGATGACTTAGAAGTATCTTCTTTATTAGTCCGGAAAAGATCGACAAGATCAACATGGTTAGAAGAAGTTTCTTCAGACTCATCCTTGCCAGCTTGGCCTTGGCCAGGGCGTCCGGATTGTGTTTGATTTTGTCCAGTGCGATCGTTCGGAGTGTCTCCCTCTCCTTCAACCAGTTCTCCACTGACTTGTTCTTCATTGCTCTGCTCCAGCGCAGCATCTGACGAAGAACCGTTAACCAAGTTAATAAGGTTAAGATAAATACGCTTAACGGCGTTCTCAACTTTAGCAGGCTTAGTCCAAATCGGTTCCAGCCACGATAACAATAGACCTGCATTAATAATCCACACACGGCTATTGGAGCAGAACATGAATTGAACACTGTTTAACGTGTCGCGATCCAAGTGTGCAAACTGTGTGTGTTCCTTGTCACCCCGTAACCACATCAGTAAATCTAACAGCCAGTAGCAGTTCTCTGCCTTGGTTGCACGAAGTACTGTGTTGTCGACGTTTGGTTTTCCATCCTTGAAAGATTTCTTATAACGTGCTGAATCTTCGGTCAGCATCTTAAAGCTCGGCATGTTCACCGGAAGATCAAAGCGAACAAACTGCTGCCGTTGGCTGTGATTCTTGCCCGTTTCATTAACACTGTTAATAAGCAGGTTAAAGGCGTTGTAAGCTTTAATGAATTGCAGGAACAGGTTAGCCGTGTAGCGAAAGGTGCGGAATGCCATGGCGTGGTTCTGCACAACCAGGTTTCTTTCCATGCGATACGCAAAACCCAGATCCTTGGCCCACTTGTACTGATAGAAACGGTTACGGTAAAACTTGATCGCCGGCTGTGGATTAAACACCACGTTGTGACCTGCACCCAGTACAGGAGAGAAGCCCAGCTGGAAATCAATGTAAACGTCGCCCGGATAGTTACTGATAAACGCTTCAGGGTACCCAGGACCTTCATCCTGATCATGCGTTGGCATGTAGTGGATAACCGCACCCTTTGGCAGTACGACGTCACCTACAGCGTGATAGCGCGGTGCAAGGAGGTCGTTCTTTTTACGTAGAACAAAGGCTTTGTAAAACTCGTTGTACGTGTGTAAACGTTGGGTCATGATTTCAATCCACTTGTTGCAGCTTTCAACAAGAACACCACTGGCTCGGATAGCGGGTCATACAAGAACTCACCGCTGCCGTCGATGTAATAGTCACGACGACTGAATAACTGCCTTACCTCTTCCTTGCTCTCTTCCGTACACAAGCCGTTACAACCTAACTGGTCACCATCGTGGTCACCATCCAGTCCCGAGATACGGGTGGGGTCAACGGACAACGAGTCAAAGAAGTCGACCCGTTCTGCTTTGTGGGGATAGTTGTTAACCTTGGTGATTACTTCACCATAAGGCGAAACAATAAGGCGGGACTTCGCACCTTGAATCGTCTTTAAATTAACGTAGCTTGGATAGATAGAGCCGATACCGATAATGGGGTAACGTGTCTGCTGTATCATGTTGGAAACAATGGCGTCATGACAGTAAATATAGAAGAGCTCCACGTAGGTCAGTGGAGTAACGTATTTACGATCACGATCTGCCGGTAATTCTTCAATATCAAACAACACCATAACTTCCTTGCCGTCATCATAGACCAGGGCGAGGTAGCATTTATTAATGGTGATGGGTTTGAAACGAAGGTCTTGAGCTTTGAAGCCGTTGAAGAGTTTCACCAAACCTTCTACTGTGGTCCACTTATCGATCACCGCAGGGTTCAGTTCTTCATAGGTATAACTCAAGGTTTTCGGATCGATCAACTTGACGTTGTTGGATCCCAGAGTAAACACGTGCTCAATAAAGTTCTTCATGAGAGAGTGAATACAGGAATACTGGAAGTTCATCAAACCCTGATACAAGCCAATGTCTGATGAGTTAGGGTTTACACCGTCGTCTTCATCCAGGTCACTACGTGATACTTTTCGCGCCGTCAGAATGTTACGTACACCGCCAACCACACCACGGGTTGCTAACTTGCCTTGAAGAATACCACCCTTGCCATCCAGCGTGTCAAAGAGATAGTCATCAATAGTGTTAACCGCACTTTGAATACCCCAGCGTACGTTGTCATACAGCGGGTTAGTTTCATCGCCAGCAGGAATATTTTGAACCGCACGCGTTTTAAACATCAACTTACGGTAGAGTTCGTTGATCTCGGGTTCAGTGACTTTGGTAGAATCGCCAGAAGGGGTAAACTCGACGTCTCGCAGTCCAGCAGGAATAACCAACATGCGAGTGTGAAGAGCGTAGTCGAATTTCTCTTTTACAATGGTGATACGTTGCTTACGGCGGGACGAGGCATTCTCTTTCGGATCCAGTTCACCGAAGTGTTGCATAAAGAAAGCGAAACCCGTTTCACCGTCCAGGATGTTGGATTTTATGAAGTCTTTCTCGCCAGCGTCCCATACGGCATATGTCGCTCCTTTGATAATCCCTAAGTAAAGGGATTTAAGCTTAACCAGAGCATCAAAGTACGTGGGGTTAAAGATAGGTAAGTAGGTTCTGATAAACGCTTCCGTTGTGTCACGTTTATCAGTGCCTACCCGCCCGAAGATTTCCACAGAGTACAATCCATCAGGATTCAGGTTCTGTGTCATCCCTTCAAAGCTGTCCGTGGACGATACCTCTCCGTACAGTCCGGGAACGATGCTTTTCGGGTCTAATAAAGACACGTTAGTGGGTTTCATTAAAAACTCCTAAGAGGTTTTAGTATGAGTGATAATTTTGAGTTTGACGACCCCTTTGATGGAGATCTTAATTTCGATTCTGACTTTGATTCTGGTAAAAAAGGGTCCAAGTTAAAATCGTTCGCCATAGGATTTCTGGGTGGGGCAAAAGATGCACTCGTCGGTAGCACAGATGCGAAACTGAAAACAGTTAAAATGGCACTTCCCGAGTCGTTTAACGGGACGTTTCAATTCATCAATGACACACGACGAATCTACTCAGATATCAAGGAAGAAGTCAAAAAGGGTACTGCGGACTCGATGAGAGACTTGCAGTACCTGGTGGGTCAGAAAGAGGACGCTATAAAGTCTAAGCTTCCTAGTAGCCTGTCTAACAAAATTGACGAGTTCTCGAAATACGACTTCTCTAACTGGGATAACAGTAGTTCGAGTGGCTCAAGTGACAAAGATGGGATGGAACAAACATCCGATCAAGACGTCACCGATGTGGTAGAGGCTACACGCGCCAGCAGCATGATGACGATGACCGGACTCCGCTCATTGGGTCGTGAGATCACTGACGCGTTAATAGTCACAGGTGGAGCGCAGAACGCCAACTTGCAGGGTATCGCAGTAGGTATTGCCAAAACCAACGGCTACTTGAAACAGATGGTGGATTATCAGGTCAAAGTGCAGTCGCGCAATGACGCAATGAAAATCAACCTCCTTGCCCGTATCCATCTCACCAATGCCAAGTTCTACAAATTCATGGAAGCGGCTAACCATCGGTTAATCACTGAAGTGAAGGATGTGGCGAAGTTCAGCAGAATGCCTGACTTCCAGAAGATGTCCATGGGTGATGAAGTTCGTAAACGCATCCGGGGTTCTTTCTTTAATACCATGCGTGGTGGTGCCGGCGGGATCATGGGACTCATCAATGACCGCGTGGGTGCAGCAGCCCGTCAAAACGGTTATTACGGTTTAAACAATCTCACCAGCCAGTTATCCATGGTGGGGGGAATGACCGACGGGATGAGCTCACGTGACTTGTCTGAGATGATGGGGAGCATGGTAGGTGGCAGCATGATTGATGCTTTACCTCGCCTGTTAAAAGGCAAAGGTGGGGACAAACTGCGTGCCCGTTTCGCCAAAGCTTTCCCAGAGTTCTCCAAGAAGGTAGGGGGGCAGTACGACAAGCTCAACACCATGGGTCATCAGATGTCGTACGGTCTGAATAACCTGGAGGGTTTGTTCAACACGCTGAGCGCTAACTATCAGGGCGGTAGCCTGTTTGGTGACGATGACGAGACGCAGACTTATGCGGACTACAAGGCGTCATTGCCGCAGGGTGAAAAGCCCGTGCCTGAGTTCGTGTGGAAATCACAACGCTGGCTGAAGAAGAACGCGAACAAAGGTTTAGGGGTCGTACTGGATAACACGTACGGTTCCAACAAAACCAAGTATGACCTCAAAGGCCGTACTTACGCGGACGGTGCTGAAGCCCACGTCTATACCCGTCAAACCGACCGCAGTATCAATGAGATCTTCCCTGCCTGGTTCTCTCGTATTCACCTCTCCTTAGAGAAAATGCGTACCGGCAATAACAACCTGCAACCAGAAACCTACGACTGGACTAAAGGCAAGTTCATCACGGCCAAAGGTGCCAAGGCTATGGCGCTGCGTGAGGTCTACGGATCTCAGGTGTTGGGAAGTGCGGTGTACAGTTCCAAAGCAGCGGCTGATGTAGTAGATGAAAAGGGTGTGTTAACTGACAAAGCCAAACAGGAGTTAGGTTTCCAGTTAGCCAAAAAGTCTGATTCTGGTATGGGGTTCTCACCGTATCATTTATTAAACCTGGAGAAGGATGGGGTTGATCCCAAGATTGCTGAAGAGATCCGTGCGATGACACTGGAGAACTTCGGCATCTCGCCTGAACAGATTGATCGTTTCCAAAACGGTAACGATGCAGACCGTGCTAAGTTGTTGGCGGTAATGACAGGTAAAGGTGCAGCACTGGCCAACAAAGCCCTGCCATTTGTCCAGGATATCAAACGTGGTATCTATGACACCAACGACAACATCGATCGGTTACGTAACTCAGGTCACTACCAGGCGTTGCGTGATGCTGGCGTCATCATCACTAGGAATGGGCGCGAAGAGATTGATGATGAGAAAATGTGGAAGATGTTCCGCATGCAGCAAACCGACGAGAACTTCGACAAGAAGCTGCGCGGAGAGCAAGAAAAAGGTTATGACGTTGAACAAGGTGAAACCGTTAACCAACGCGGCGGTGTTACCAACAACAACGTTAATAACAACTTCGGCGACCTCACCACAACCTTAACTGAACTCAACCAAACCATTAAGAATGGTTCAGGTGGTGTCAGCGGGGGCGGTGTTAACTATTCCCAGAGCTTGAGCATGGTCAATACCCAGCTCGATAAACTCATCGGAATACAAACCAGTCACACCGACCTGTTCCAAAAGATCCTGGAAAAACAACCTGGGATTATCCGTCGCTCTAAACGTGAGCAGAAGGAAGAGGAGCAGGGTAAGAAATCACTGTTGGATCGTATCAAGGGTATCTCGCCTCGGAACCTGTTTAATAAAGGTGTTGAAACCTTGTTGAATAATGAGCCGTTGATCTTGGGTGGTTTGTTAGGTGGCTTGGGCGCATATGCGTTACATGATCCCAAAGCAGCAGCGCTGGTAGGTGCAGGTGGTCTGGCCATGGCGGGTTACTCCAAACTCCGTTCAATGAATGCCAACCGCTTCGCGGATACCGAAGACCTGTATGAAAACCCGGGTGATGAAGAACCGTTGCTCAGCGGCGAACGTCTGCGGAAAGGGGACTACTTCGACAGTGCCACCCGTAAGGTATTGAAAACCTGGAATGACGTGAGTTCGGCAGTGATCGATGCAGCTGGAAACGTTGTTGCCTCTGCGCGTCAGTTAGCTCAGAAACTGTTTGGTGTTGATGGTCGTGCGCGTCTGCTGCGTGGCTTAAACAAAATGCGTGAACTCGGCATGAAGCTGTTTAACGCAATTGACCCGTTTGGTCGTGCATCTAAAGCCGGCAAAGCAGTGATGACCCGCTTCTATCAGATGGATGTATTCCGTCAGGGTGAAAAGTCTCCTGTGCTGTTAGGCAAGAAGATGGGTAAAGGCTGGTATTACAAGCTGGATGCCAACGGCAAAGCTGAAGAGATCAAAGGCTGGAATGAGATTGATGGCCCGGTCTATGATAAGGAAGGCGAATGCTTGATTACCCAAGATGACTACGATCGCGGTCTGGTCACCTCTATGGGTACCAACATCAACAAACTGGGTGAGTTAAGCAAACGTGCCGGAATCTTTGGTCTAGACCTGTTAGGCAAAGCCAAGGACCGTGCTGTTGCCGGTGGCAAGAAAGCCTACGACAAAACAGCCAGCATGATCAAAGCCGACTATTCTCCGATCGTGAACTCGGTGGACCGTATCTATCATTTACTGTGCCAGAAGTTTGGTATGGAACCGCAGGACATTGGTCTGCTTGAAAAGATGGATGTGGTGAAACACCTGCAAGATCAACACGCGCCGAAAGAAGATGAAGAAGCCAAGAAAGATGGCATTCGTCTGAACTCACTGGAAGATGAGAAACGTCAGGCCAAGGAGAAGAAATCCGAGGCGGTTCAAGACGCTATCATTAATATCAGTGATTCTCTCGGCGGTATCGCGAACAAGAAAGAAGAGAAGAAGAAACCCAAAGGTCTTCTCGGCTTGCTGTTTGGTGGTGTGGGTCTGGTTAAAGGGTTTATGGAGAAACTGTTTGGCAAAACCCTGATGAACGGTTTAGGAACACTGTTTAAGTTTGCAGGCGTGGGCTTGAAATCACTGCCGTTGATTGGTGGCGGCATTACCAAGCTGGCAAGCTTCTTCACGGGCGGGGGTCGAGATCCAGGTGTCGAGGATCTGATCAACGAAGGTGGAGAGGGAGCAGGTTCTGGTGAGCGTGAAGGTGAAACCCGCAAAGAGCGCAAGGAACGTGAGCGCAAGAAGAAAGCCAACCGTGAACGGCGTGAACGTGAACGTGCTGATCGCTTACGTGGCGGCGGTGGTACGGATGAGGATCTTGAGCGTGATCTGCGCAACCAGGGTCGCCGTCGCCGTGTGCGTCGTGGTCGTCGCTTTGGCGGACTGCGCAATGCTGCGCGCGGACTGGGTGCGATGAATCCCCGTACTGCAATCTTGAAAGCCGGTTTGTTGTATGCCGGGGGTCAAGCAGCAGGTGAACTGATGGACAACGACACGCTGAGTACCGCAGGGAATGTCTTGGCGGGTTATTCAGTGGCTTCTTCTCTGGCAGGGGCGGTGGGTGTTGACATCGGTGTGGGTGCATTGGCTAGCGCCGCAGGTACAGGCTTGGCTGCTGCGGGTACCGCTGCTGCAACAGTGCTGGCGTCACCGGTGGTGTTGGCAGGGTTAGCCGTTGCCGGTGCGGGTCTGGCGGGCTACGGGATCTATAAGTGGTATACCAAAGGCAAGTACCGTCAGGTTGATATTCGTTTTGCCCAATACGGTCTTGAAGATCCAGACTGTGACTTAGGTAAAAAGATCTTCTCGATTGAACAGCTGCTGGTCAAGCACGTCGTGATCAACAACGGGTCTGCTTCTTTCTCCACGGATACACCGATTCAACAGGTGTTCCAGTTACTGCAAGCCGGCACCGATGGCAAGCAGAACGGTGAGATGGGAGATATCTTTAGTTGGTTCAATGGTCGTTTCAAACCGGTGTTCCTGACGTACATGTCGTGTCTTGACACCTTGCGCATCAAGAGCCTGGAAGAGTTCGACAAGCTTACTGATAAGAAAGCCTATGACATCGCCTATCAGGCATCACAGGCCATTGCGGCAATTCAACCGTCTCCTTATGTGGTTACGCCGAGCATTGATCCACACGATAAGCTCATGGCGCAGGATGAAACCGTGGCAACCGTGGGCAAATACCTTCAGGAACTCAAGAAGTATTTGAGCAGCAGCGATGACGCTACCGTCAGAGATGTTGCCTTGAAAGTAGAGAGCAAAGAGGGACTGGAGAAAGAGAAAACCGCTCTCCAGGAGAAACTCAAGAACACCAGCTTCTGGGGTCTTGATGGTAAAACTGGCTTTATGGAACAGCGCCAGGCCAAGTCTCGCCTCAAAGAGATTGATGAAGAAGTCAGTAAGATGAACGACGCTTACGGACAGGGCAAAGTTGCCGGTACTGTTGATGTCAAGGACCTGATCCCTGAAAACGGCATTATCGATCCATTCACGTTGATTCGTTTCAACGCCTATGGTGTATCGCTGAGCTTTGGCAAAGAGTTTGGTGTGGAAACATTCCCGACGTGGAAGTTCCAGGCTATTGCTCACCTTGAACGTCGTGTCGAAGGCATGATTAAAATCATTGGTAAAGATGCACGCTTCCTGGGTAAAACCGGTGACCTCTTTAATGAGTTCAAAGCGGCCTTCCGAATCAAAGATGACAAAGCCAACGACTGGTGTCTGTGGTTCCGTGATCGCTTCCTGCCGGTGCTTATGAACTACTATAAGCTCTACAACGGATACGGTAACGGCGCGCCAGGCACGGGCTGGATGAACCTCACAGCCACGGCGAAGTATCAGATTGTTCTGGGACTTATCGACACCCGCATTGTTACACCAAAGAAAACCTTTATCCCGATCTGGAGTGTGCGCACTTCTCCGTTCAGTGAAGGTATCTCTGTAGGTAAACTGCCGGAAGTTGATAAGCTTGTTAATGCGCTGCAAGAACTGAGTAACCGGGCTAAACTCCGTAACCCTATTCTTGAAGCACAACAGACCAGTGCCAAACAGTTGGTGAACCAAACTACTGCTCACGCCGTAGGGGGTGCATCTACTGATAAACTCAGTGCGGGCGGTAATCCTCAGAACCGCAATGATCTGGCAATGGATACCCAGTTCACCATGCCACAGCAGAACTATGCGCCAGTGCGTGGAAATGCTGATACCAGCAAGGTCAACCTGAGTGGTGTTAAACCGTCTGCGGGCGGTAATGACACCGGCGTCAGCGTGCCGCGCAATGCGGCTGAACAGCTGATCATCAAAGAGATGTTAGCACAGGGCTTAACTGATCCACGCTTGATTGCTGAAGCGTTGGCATTAACGAACTACGAATCACAGGGCTACTCTCAAACCACCGAGAACATGCGCTACCGTGATCCGGGTCGTTTAATGGAGCTGTTCAAAAATGTCACCGACATGGGAACGGCCCAGCAGTTAGTTCAGGCAGGTCCGCAGGCTATCGCTAACTTTGTTTACGGCGGCGGCAAGGGCGTGTCGTTGGGCAACGTCAACGAAGGCGATGGGTGGATGTACCGTGGACGTGGATTTATCCAGTTAACGGGTCGTGCCAACTATCGTAAGTTCGGTAAGATGATCGGTGTTGATCTTGAGAAGAACCCTGAACTGGCTTCAACTGACCCACGGGTTATGGCGAAGCTGGCAGTGGCGTTTATCAAGGACAACAAACAGCTGATGTCAATTACCAGCACCAACAACTTCGGTCACGCTGCGCGCGGATTGAATGGCGGTAACGCGCTGCCGGGCATGGAGAAACGTTTTGCGATGTTCAAGGACTACCTTGCGCGTCTCAGCAACGGTTCTCTCACGGCAGACGGTGCAGGTGACCCAGGCAACGATCTGGCAGCTAAAGGTCGGGCTGAAACGGAAGCGGCTACTGGCGGTATGGATCAACCTGCATTGCCAGCGCCGAAGCCTACAGGCAATGACGCTAGCGTTAACGTGGGTACTACACCGGTATCGATTCCACAGAACCCAGGCTTGGGTGGCGGTAAACTGCCACCGATGTCGGGCTTTGGTTTAGGTGGCGGTTCGCCTAACGGTGGAGCAGGGGCAGGTTATCAGCAAGTCGGAGACACCACGGCAGTTGCGTCGGGTAACCGCACTACTGATTACAAAGACCTTAAGCTGAAGTCATCTGAAACCACAGGCGGTGGTCCTGTTCATCCAGGTATCGTTCGCTTGTGTCAGGAGATCCAAGCACGGGTTCAGGACTTCATTCGCTTCACTGCGTTGAATGACGAATACCACCACAAGGCCAATCCACGGAGCAAACACGCTGTGGGTCTGGCATTGGACTTCACGGTCACAGGTGGTGTGGGTACTTCTGACTCTGCGGCAAGCATTGTCCAGCAGATCATGGCCAGTGCAGGCATGACGGCTGCGGAATACAAAGTCATCAACGAGTACCGTGTGAAAACAGCAGCCGGTACCGGCGGTCACATTCATTTCAACTTTGAAAGTGATACCGCGGCTGATAAGTACATGCGGATGGCGGGTCCAGCTTCTGCGGCTCAAATGGGTCGTGTGGCAACGGATGCAGCAACGGCGGCACCAGATGGCAATGCAGCCGCACCTGCGGCAGCGCCTCAACGTGCAGCACCTACTGCGTCTCCTGCACCACAACAGACACCAGCACCAACGCCTACAGCGGCACCAGCAGCTACGCCACAGGCGACCTCTCAGGAAGCCCCACTGGATCCACAAGTATTGGCGTCAGCCATGAAAGCGGGTTCAGGTGGTGTAGAAGAACTGTTGAAGCAGTTGATCGATGTGGTCAAGCGACAAAACACGACTACACCTTCGGTAATACCGAAATAAAAAACGGGTGGGGTGAAATATCCCCACCTTTTTCTTTGGAGTTAAACATGGCTAATAAAGTGGCAGTTAAGGACAAGGACATTCTTGCCCGTTCTTTTAGAATGCTGTCGTCCGAGTTAAATAACCGTCCTTTGTTGGACAACTTTAACTGGAGCAATTACTTTAACGTATTTAGTAGTGCCACGGGAGATAACCGCTTTGTTAATCCGGTGAGCCAATTCTCACCTGCAACTGATCCACGTTATGACCGCTATCAACAAAGCTCTGAAGGCGGCATGGGTCCTATCTATAAAGAGCTTTACGACGACAACGCAACCATATTGACATTGGTGCCGGGTGTGCCTGAGTTTGCGGGCCTGTTGAGTTTCATTACCAACATGTTTGACCCCGTGTCAGCGATCATGGCAAACAAGGGGCGTCGACCTCATCTCTCTTTCTATATTGGGCAGGCGGCGGGTTCTATCGCATTCTGGCCAATGCAGTTAGCCAGCGTGGGCTTGCAGTTCTTGCAGTTCTTAATGGACAGTCCCAAGAACCGCTTCTACACGGTGAAGTCTGCGATGCCGGAATACATCCAGATGTCCACGGGTGTGTTAAACGACATCATGGTAAAACTGGGTTACATTGATCCTGTGTTACCAGCCAATAACAAAACCCAGACTGACTCACTGCACGGCATCTCTCCTGGAGACACCAACAAGAACAAGATCGCCATGCTGAACCGTCTGTACAGTGACGTTGTGTATGCAGATGGTACGATTGACTTGTTCCGATTGATTACCCGCGGTGCACGTAAACACCGCTACCAGATTCAGGCATTGAAAGATGCTGATGAGAACTGGCCAGAGGGTAATACCTTAACGGTGAAAGAAAAGAGCACGTTGGTGCGTAACCTCATGGCGCGTGCGGCGCAGGAGATTGGTTCTAACCCCAGCGTGGTCAGCGGTAATCCTACTCAGAAACAGATTCAGAAGTATTATGAAACGGTGGGTGCGTACCGTGAAGGTGAAGGCCTCTATCCAGAAGGTCAGTCGAGCTACCTTAACCAAAACCTCTATGCCAACCCCAATACCACAGCGTACGGGGCAACAGGTGTGGGCGGAGGAAGTTCTCCTACCGACACAGGCTTAGCGGGCACGGTTAACAAACTCATGACCGAGGTGGGAAGTTCAGATCCGTCTCAAACACCGTCAGCACCGGTTATCCAGGGTTCCTACAGCTCTACCACGGTGACACAGGCGAACCCCAACGAGCAGGGTAAGGCGGTTAACCTGGATCAGAGCTTAGCAGACTATCCTACGCCGTCTAACACACCGTACAAGGACGACACTAACTTAGAGAGCAGTTGGGCAGGTGGTGTTGTAGACTACCTTAAAACCGCGCTCAATGGCGGATTAGACGCTATCTCGTTTCGTGTGGAAGGCGGTGGCGGTCCAACCTCAGATACCTTCAGTAACTCAGCGGGTCCTTCCCCGATTGCCGATAAGTTTAACAGTGTGGTGCGTGCAGCACATGACTTGAACTTTGACATGGCGGGTGGGGCAACGGGCATTGGAATTATCGACGGTATCGTTGAACGTTTAAAGGATGGTGTGCAGGGTGTACTAGCAGGATCGGTATTGGGTAACATCCCACTCGCACTGGCCAACAACAGCTACATCAAGGTACCTGACCACTGGCAGAGTTCGTCAGTGAGCCTGCACCGTGAGTCATACGAGATCGCCAGTTACTGTAACTACGCGCATCCTTATGAGCAGGTCATGAAAATCTGGGTGTTGTTCTCTCTGCTGTTGCCACTGGTTGCACCAATCTCAGCGGGTGGTTCTGCATATACCTCTCCACCACTGGTGAAGTCGTTTTGTCAGGGTCGTCAGTTTATTCGTGTGGGCATGGTGGAATCGATTCGTTTCCAATTCGGAGAAGGTGAAACCGGTTGGACGCGCGACAAGAAACCGCTGAACTTCAAAGCGCAGATCGAGATCGTGGATTTAGAACCACTGGTGTCTGTACCGATTAACCGTTCTCTTACCGTTATGGACCTCACTAACCCAGCCGCGGCCGTTAAGCGTATTCTCTCGGATGACTCGGCGTACAATGACTACTTGGGACGTGTGACCGGCATGACCTATTTAGACACGGTGCTGCGTTATCGTCGACTGAACCGCATGATTACCACTGCAGGTTTAAACGTGAAGTCTTCTTTCCGTGCCGACAACGTGGGCGCAATGCTCAGTGACAACTTGGTGGGAGATATTCTGAAATCTTTCTCTCATCCGTTGGAACGTTAATGTTTAATCACTAAAGTCATAATTCCTTGCCTACTGCCTCCGCAAGGAGGTGGTAGTGTGAGGGGAATTGTATGCATTTATTAATGCACAACCACTTAGCAAATTTGCTCGGTGAACCTTTATTGATTAATACAAGGCTTTTATTATGTCAAATGTACATACCCAAACTATCCCGCTCTATAACAAAGGTGCATTGTCCGCTACAGGTTACCGTATCGGTTCGGGTTACAACGTCAAGCTGAACTACGGGACTATCGAGCTGGCGTCTAAACCGTCTCTTTACGATTGCATTCTGCACTCTTATATCGGGATTCGTTTGAAGTCACCCAAGTTCCACGATTGGTTGACTGAAGATCTGCGTACGCAAATACTGAGAGAGCTGGGCGAAATGGACACGTTGATTGACGGTCGCATCACCAGTTATCGCAATGAGGGACTCAAAGAGATCTTGAGCAAGGGCATGAAGTGGGAAATCAACAATACCCTTCAGCTCAATATCGACCAAGATGATCTTCAGCCTGAAGAACGAATTCGTGAAGCCAAAGAACTCTTCTTTAACGATTTCCTTAAGGCGCCTAAACTCGTTGTGCATATTCGCATGACCTCACCGTTCAGAGACAAAGAAGACCTGTTCGAAGTCTCGCTGTTCGAAGACAAACAGCACGATAAACCTTACATGAGTGTGATGGAAAGCAACCTTCCTTCTTCACTCTTTAACAGAGAGTGGATTGATAATGCTCAAAATTCTTTTAACGCTTACCGTCGGGCTAGTGCTCCAGTTCAGCGTGAATTCAACCCAGCAGTGTACCATCCCCTCGCGCCGCTTCACCCCGGGGTTCAAATGCCAGCACAACAGTTTGGTGTAGAGATCAGCCCCTACACTAATAAGCCCTATCTCCCCGGCACGGGAACACCTGCTCAGTTCAAGCTCTACGGCAAGACAGGCGACGTTGACATCACGCTCAATGGAAGTACAGTGAGTTTCCAGCCTTCTAATGAAGTGTCCGTTGAAGCGCCCCAGATCAACATCACGGGCGGTCAGACAGGTTTCGCACCACCGTTATAACTGAACGAGTAACAAAAAAATAAAGTAATGCCTACTCCTACCCGCAAGGGTAGGAGTAGTTACTTATGCTTCGGTTAAAATAGGAACATCCGGGAAATGACCTTTGAACACCTCAATCGCAGGCTGATCAGAGAACACACCCACGCACGCCATTAACACCACTAACTCGGGCGCCGTGTTATCGCTGATCAACACCTTCTTCATGTCTTCACTCACTGAGGAGATCAGACCCATGTTCAACACCATACCGAACATAGTGGGAGACTTGTACCAGCTGTCACCAAAGATAGAAGTGACCACGCGCAGGAACATCGCCTTGATAGCGGGATATTCACCAGGAGAAGTGTCGTTGTCCAACACAAAGCTTTGGAACAAGTTAGATGCCAGCCCAGGATACTTGGCGTTGATTGTTGCTTTGCCTTTTGCACTGACCAGATCCAGGACTTTGTTCATGCTGACCAGATCGCCGTTTTGCATCATCTGCGGGATAGCGTTAAGCAGGGCAGCTTCGGCATCTTCTGGACTGTTGTACTTGTCCATGATCTTTTCATACGCATCACTCATGCCGTACTGTGCGCTCATTTTCATCAATGAGTTATAGTACGAGGCGTTGAAGGTATAATCGGTCAGGGTATTAATACCGGTAGTGCGACCCAGCAACGTCAGGAAGCCACTACCCATCTGGTCACGCCAGTTCTTGGTAATACGGAAACCATTGCCATCATTGGTAACCATGTTGCCGAAGTAACCGCCAGTCAGGTCATTGAACTCACTGTTGGCCATGTCACTGAGTTGATACATCAAGGCATCTTTGCTGCTCAGGTCGATACCAATCTTGTTACCCAGCGAACTCACCAGCTGATCTTTGTTGAAGCTTACCCCATTGGGTCCCACAGAGAAATACTGCGAGGCGTCTTTGAAGTCTAACAGACCCCCGCTCAACGCACCCACGATACTGTCTAGTCCCGAGATAACTTCATCCTTGTAGCCCGAGATAATCCCCGAGACTTTGACTTCACCGGCTTTCAGTGACGCCACACCTTCCTTGAGCTTGTTCTGCACCGGAGAGATTGCCTGTACAGCTTCACCCCGGTATTTATTCAATGTCTCTGTGGTGGCGTTCTTAAAACTCGATAACTTATCGCCGATCCCACTGAGTGCATCACCCACTCCTCCAGCCATACCGACCTCTCAACAAAAAAATAAGGAACACATAAACTTGGAGGGTGTTACCCCTCCAAGTTATTTACTGCTAAATTTATTCACCGTCTTCAGCGTCTTGCTCGTAAGCTTCACTGTTTTCAGCGTGTTTAATTTTCACTGTTTCACTAACCTCATACTCGTTTCCATTAACATCCTTTACTTTCAGCGTGATCGTACATTCATCCATCTGCAAGATCGATAAGCCTTCAAACAACTTATCTGCGGTGAGTTTAGGGTTATGGAAATAAGCATCTCTGATATTGCCGGTTTTCATTAATATCTGTTTTCGCTTATCCTCTTCTGGGTATCCCGTTAAGATCCACGCAAGGTGGTCGTTGAGTAGCCGAGTCCATTTATAAGGGTTCATGTTCAATTTGTTCAGCAAACCCCTAAACAGTTTTGCAAGCGGACTTTTTAGTTTGTCATCTGGCAAATACCTCTTAGAAACGGCTTCCATTTCTCTTTTGGTATTGTTAGATTTCACCCAAGCTCCGTAAGTTGATGATATAGAGTGCCGTTAAGATATTTAGAATCTCCGACACCAGCGCCCGATAGTCTGGATGTTGCACGAAGTCTGGTAAGCCAGGATAGCGCTTTTCCAGGGACTTCATCCGCACCAGTTTCTTTTGGTAGAGGTCGTCGTTCATTTCTGACGCGTACCCCTCCTGATAAAATAGAAACATCTCCAAAGCAACGGGCATGAATTCCATCATGACCTGATTGATTTCGACGTCCCCATCGTACCAGTCGCCGAATAGCCGGTTGGCGATAGTAAAGTGGTCAGGCATTCTTTTATAGGTAGCGGTGTAGCGTGCTTCTACAAAGTCTCCGAGTTCACCAACGAAGGCTGCCAGTGACATTGAGTTAGGCGTGTAAGTACGTACTTCTACGCCCTGTAACAGACTGTAATCGCGTAAAACAAAAGGCTGGTAGATAGATGTAAGAAAATTGTATAGGGACGCAGATGTTGGCACAATGCCTTTGGATGCCGAACGGAGGTCTGCACTCAACTGCTCAATTAAATCTAACTGCTTTTCGCACTGACTCTTTTGGTAGGCTACTGTATTCAGCCACTTACCGAGAAGACCTTGTAACATACAGATTCCTTTATAGACTAGGTTCACTACCCTAATAATGTAGGTTTGAAAAAATTATGGACACTCCAGAAATCGCTGTAGAAGTCGTTGCGACCAACGAAGCCGTTTTGGCTAAACCCCCTAAGTTCACTGAAGCACAAATCATGGACCCAGCCTTCGACCAATTAGATCTGGTAGGAGCCGAAGTCGATGAAGCGCTGATGTCTATCGTGCAGGCCATGGTAAGAAATGAACAAGACGTTGAACAGGTTAGCCTGGGAGACGCCCTTCAGAAACACCGTGCGCTGCTGTTGAAGTTCGCTACTCTGGCTTACATGAAGAAACCCACTTCTGCTATGCTGCTGAGTTCCATCACGTCACTGGTGGGTTCCATGGAGAAAGCAATCCGTGACGACCGTAAAGAACGTGCCAAGAAAGAAGAGAACGCAAGCAATCAGTTTAGTTTTTCACAGATTGTCGAATCCCTTAATGCAATTGCTGCCGGGGCTGTGGTTACACCCACCTTTGAACTCACTAGTTTTATTCTGGACCCTACTAAATCTCTTATGGACATTGCTGACGGGTTTAAACCTATCAAACCAGAAGAATTAGTGCAGGGGAATACACTGGTAGACATCGACGGAAATGTCATGTAGTAAAAAACTATATATAATAGTAAACGGCGCGAGCCGTTTACTATTAGGTTTAGATGTGGTCATAAGCAGCAGCAGGGATACCCTTCAGTGCGATTTGGTTTACCACAGTAAGCGCAAAAGCTTCGATAACGTCACCAGGTTTACCCGTAATGTACTCCTGATGCTTGATAAACAACTCAGGCACAAAGAACACCACTTCCGGCAATGGCTCTATCGCCAAGTTTTCCATGAACGGTTTATAGTCCCGCAGCAGCAAGTCATATTTAAACACGTAGGAGAAACTGCGATAAAAGCTTGGTGTTGCTTTACGATCATCCAGATGAATGAAGTTGATCTGGTGACCACCCCGGAAACGTTTGGCCAGCACTTCGCGCAATACTTCACGCAGCTCGTCATCCATTTCGTAGGGAAAGGTATTGATGATGAAAGTAAAGGAGCGGATGTTGGGTAACTGTTCGTACTCCATCTCCTGCACCATGATCTGTGTCATCAATAACTTGCTCAGATTACTGGGGAGGTAGAACTTAAAGTCATCAATGCTGCGCTCTGCATAAGCCGCCTCGAACTTCTCATGCGTAAGACCCAGCTCAGGGCACTCAAAACGATCCATACGGCGTTCGTCGTAACGTTTGTCCAAGTACTGCGACCATTTGTTAGCGGCGTCTACAAGGCGTGTGGCGAGGTCCTGTGAGGGGTCGGTGATCAACTTACTGATCAACCCCTGACGGTAATCAAACAAAGAGTCCAGGGGAATATAAACCTTGAGGTCCTTGTTCATTATTTCTTACCTTCTTTTTCATCCGTTACTTCTGGCGGAATATCCACGATCAAGTCGGCTTGGTCCACAAAGAAACGCAGACAGAAGAACACACACTCAAAGTAGCTGGCTGACGAGAGGTCCATCGCCAACATGTCGTTCTGTGGAATACCACTGATAACACGTTTGTACTCATCCAGCATCTTCTTGAAGTAGCTTTCTGGCGACACCAGATCAGTGACTACCCCCATGACAAACAGCAGGGCATCATTGTAATAATCTGGACTGCCTTGAATCACCGTTTTGAAAGCCGTCATCTCATCTTTAAACTTAGTGACCGGGGAGTTGTAGAAGCGAGTGGTGACTTCCGACATGAAGTTTTTCTTCTCTTCACGCCCACTGAGATAAAGATAGTGTTTGACGATGATCTGTCCCAATACCATGAGGTCAGGATCCACAACCTCGTTATTTTTAAATCCAGGCAAGGCCATAGTGACTCCTATTAACCATTGCGTGAATGGAGGTTGTTATCGATCAGGCGACCGCGCAGCAGGAAGTGAGCCAGGCTCAGTACTTTGGCGCCGTCGCCACGACGCAGGCTTGCGTTACCGCTGACCTGGCCTTCTTCGATTAAAGAAGCACGGTAGGCCTTCAGTGCACCGACGTCACCGCCTTTGATGGTGTAGATCTCGTTGACGCTGTTAACCAGACCCAAAGATCCACCCATTACTGACACTTCAGGGATACTTAAACCGGTAGCACGTGATTCCATCATCACCTGCCCCGTTAAGTCGTCAACCTTCTTGTCGTCTTTGGCGGCAGAGATCTTCTTGACCCACATCTGACTCTGCTTCATGAGTTCAGCTGTACCCACGAAATGCTTGGCCGGTGTCTTGACCTTTAAGCCCGTGTCGATGTCATAACTGATAATACGCTGATAAACCGGACGCCCCAGCTTTTCACAACGCGCTACGATGTCATCAAAGTCAACGTCATCACCCCGGTTGGTGTTGCTGAGCCAGATAGCCAGGTCATTACCCGCCTCTAACCACTTTACGTAGTCTTCGAATTCGTCATCATTCATACGCCCGAAAAACTCTTTATATATGGCACCATTACCCCCATTGGGGGTAATAGATGTCATTTCATCAATAAGGAATTTTTCTGCTTTCTTTCGATTAGCAGCTGTCATTTAACCTTCCTGTTGTAGCCGTAAGTAAATAACGGCTTGTTCAATTCGGTGGCGGCTTGACGCGCTCCGTTAAGGAACATATCGTCGACCAGTTTGATAATTAATATCTCATCAAATAGTCCGACGTTATTCTCCAGGGATTGGATAAACTGCGTTTTGTTCTTTGTATCTAATTCAATTTCAGTGACGGTGGGATCGATGTCACAGATCCCCCGGTTACCACAAACAGAAACCAGAGAGACGTCACGATTTTTATTTCGCGCCATCACTTCTTTAAGACGCACTACATATGCTGATGCGTCATCACATTGATTACCGAAAATACCATCAGTAATAACTAAAGTTACAACAGTTTCTTTTTGTTCTGTGGTCATCATACTGCCTTAGAATTTGGGGTCGCCTTCGCCTACTGCGATGCGCATAAGTTCAAATGTCGAAAGCGTTGTTTTCTTGATATCATCATTGATGAACCAGTAGTCAACAGTTTCGTTCAAAATCCATTCCCAATCCATGAGCTTGCCGATCTTCTCGTAGAAGTCTTCGATCGTCATGCGATATTTCTGATCCAGTGTCAGATCGTACTTCATCTTGTTCATGTACTGGTAAGTAATGCAGAGCGCACGACGCAGGCAAAGATCTTCATTGATCTGTCCGCGAATCGTGGTACGGCCGAGACGGCTACCTGGGTAGATCACCAATGAGTGACCACGTGGGTTGTCGCTGTCATAGCCGAAGAATTTGTGTTTCTTCAAGTTATGGTAAGCAGTCAGGTCTTCCTGAATACCTAAGTGCTGAGAACCGATGAAGGAAGTGTGACCGCCAGAGATCCCGTTCTTATTACGGTATGGAGAAACAAAGTACTCCATAAGGTCCGGCGATGCTTTACCATCAGCATCAAAGAATTCATCTTTACCATACGGGTCAGGATAGAGCCATTCCTGTCCGTTCTTCAGCGGCGCACCACGAATGATCTCGACGCCCAAAGCAGGAAGCTTCTTCATGGACTTCGGACCAGAGATCTTTTTGCCTTGACGCAGGAAAGTGGTTTGCTTTTCCAGCGGCTGTCCGGTCATGTTGATAATATCTTCAACCTGCGCAGTCCAGACCTGGTACATGCCGACTTCAGCGCCCAGACTATCAGCATCAGTGTGAACAATACGACGCAGGTTACCAATGACCATGTCACGGGTTTTCTTTGCACCGCCTTCATCAACGTCACCGTCTTGGAAATCTTTCATGGCTTTCGAGAAGCCCATTTCGGTACCGGAGTCGACCATTGGGATCAGAGGCGGGAACATCTTAACCGCTGACACACCGTCGTTAGCCAGGAACGGCGTATCGATTTTCAGGTTCTTGTTCTTCTTGGCCTCTTCTTTGATCATGGCATTCTTCTCTTTAAAGAAGTTATGCACATCAGTACCGTCGTATTCATTACCCGACAGATAGAAGAAGCGCTGATCCAGGATGTGAGTTTTGAAGTAATCGTTCTCACCGATCTCACGGTTGATAGCGTCAGCGACGCGACTTACTGCAAAGGTTTTTTCGATATCGAACAAGAAGCCCGCACTGGGTTTGATACGCGCAAGCACGCGTGACATCATCAGAGCCAACTTACCAGATTTCTGTGTGTTACTGCCACCAACTACTGCGTTGTTGGGAGTCATACCGCCGTTCAAATAATAACGACCGTCGACACCTTTTACGTCTTCACCATTTAACTGATCAAAAATGTACGAGTAGTTGATAAAGGGGGTGGTGACTTCAGACGACTTCATGCCTGAGAGGAAGCCATAAGGGGAAGACATAGTGAACCTCGATTCTATGAAAAGTTAGGTAATAATTCTTAGTCTATATATAAGGGTTCCAGTTATGAATTATAATTTCGTATCCCATGTTAAAAACCCTGTTACCCTTCATGTAGCAGGCGTTGAAGAACTGGGTTTTGGCGAGTCGCTTAATCTCTTTTTTAAAGAGTTCTTTACGGAAACGGACCGTAAGCTCGCACAGTTTAAGTCAAGTTTACATACTATTAAGTGGCAGCCTGTTGAGCGTACGCTGAGCCAAAACAATGTGCTCTTCATTAATAACGCCAATAAGCGTATTCCTGTCCCGACCTACTTCAACGGTGGCGAAGGTGAAATGGCATACTACGTCGATAATATTGTCGCGGCTGTCATTGTGGTAGAAGGTTTCAAAACTGAGATCCAGCGTTTCTACGATTGGATGAAGAAGATCGTAAAACTGGGTCGCATCGAAAGCACCTATAAATGGACTGTTACTGGTTACGATTCACATGTCGGTAAAGTCAGTGCATTTATCAAAGAGCTGGAAGAAGGTCCTAAGTCTGCCAAACTCGGTGAGGTCTATGTAAACTACGCCGAAGCCTTTGGTTTAATGAACCGCTTCAACCAGGCCTGTGAAGGTGTGGGTTCACGTGACGCAGAGGTCATGGCGCGTGATCTCCGAAACGTCTACGACGTTGGTAACCTGTTGGTTAGCAAGATCAAGAACGGCGACATCATCGTTGACGCTTATGTGATCAAAGGCGTGCAAGAGAAAGTCAGTCAGTTTAATGAACTGACCTCTATTGTAGGTGGTTGCCTGGGCCTGATGAACGAACTGTCCGTTGTCTTCGATTCTCAGCTGGAAGAGTTCAAGAAGTTCAAGTAACAAAAAAAAAATAAAGAACTATAACTCCTACCCTTCCGGGTAGGAGTTATACAGATCACGACCTCGGCAAGTTCTCTTTGATCCATTTAGCAGTAGCTTCTCGGTATTTAATCTCAGCTGCTACCAACGCAATCTCATCCTGAATCGAAGTAAGTCGAGACATAACCAGAATCTTCTTTTCCTCTGGAAGTACATCACTGGTGTCCGCCCAACGTAGATCGAGTTCAACGGCAGCGAGATCTCTTTTCAACCTTTCGAGTTTGTCAGAGAAAGCTTGCTTGATAACGTTGACACGGGCGTAACGTTCTAACTCATCAATACGCGACATTAATAAAGTCCTCCGCTATGACGTGTCATCCCCCGCCATGCCAGAGGGCGTTTCTTCCCTTCATTCGCCCATTGAGAAATTCCAGGGATAGGTTCGTGACCAACACCAAAGCAGCCTGGGCTATCCTGTTCCATTTGACTCAGCACCTCTTTAGGAACCTTAACCTCATCATAGGTGAACTTCCGGTACATCGTCTCAAAAGCAACCACGTCACCGGAGAAAAGATGAGCCTCAATGATCTCGTCAAAGTTGTAAGTGTGATTCCTGCCATACTGCGCGAGTTCTTCAGCTTGCCACACGGACACCATCCGTCCATGAATAAAGTGAAATGCGGGCATATCTTTTCTTAGCTGTAACGAACTCTTGTACTTCCTGACCCGATCGACTGTATTGAAATCAATCGGGTAAATGACGTTCCCTGTTTGTGCCTTGTACTGGGGGTCTTGTACCAGCTCTTTACACTGCTCACGCAAGCGAAAGTCGGACACACCAAAATATGGAGAATACCAATGATAAAAATCTTCCATATTCATATCCTTACGACCAGCCTTAATCTTGGCTCTTTCATTAAGCAGGTACTGCGTAACAAAAGAATAAGCATAACTTTTACGAACATTGGTCCCGAAAAGATGTTTGTACATAACGAACTCCTAGACTAACTGATTAATTAAATTAACTTATCTACCCAGGTAATATAGGTCCAAGAAAAAATAAACTATAATAAAACACAAGGAGCCGAAGCTCCCTGTGTTTTTAATTATGAACGAGTAATGCTAACACAGCTAATTGAATTGCCCTGGACGGACAATCCTTGTTCAACAACGCCAGGATCGTCGTTATCGTTCAGAAAGTCCAGCCACATATTAACCCAGTTATGCATTGATCTCTCGCTTAACCCAGAAATGCCACAGGGTTTGTCAAGGACAACGAACTGAGGAACGTCAACAGGTTTGGGAGGAATTCTTACCATTGCCTTCATCCTTATCAGCGTGATAGAAGTGACTGAAGAATTCGATCATTCCCGTAAAAGGCGAATCACCATCGCGGAAACTTGGGATGGAGAAGAACTCTTCGGGAGGAAGAACAAATCCAATCACGGAAGCCAACGATACAATGTGTTCTGCCTGACCAGCAAGTTCAGAGTACATGTTTCCCAGTGACATGTTCAATGGTTTATGTTTAAGCAACAACGGACCACTAATCATTTCTTCACCTCTTTGTTCTTAGGCGGCTCTCTGCCCAGTTCTTTGAGATTCAGTACACGCAGGTTTGCTACAGCTGACATCTGGATATACACCCATTCGCCCGCATCTACCACGCAGAAGTAACGCACACCGTTTGGATTAGATACGTCGTAACCCAACCACACCTTGACATCTTCATCGGTACAGCTGTTGAAGTTGTTACGGTCAGGCATGTCATAACCAACTGATAAAATCAGTGGAACAGGCTTAACCGCTTTCGGGTGTTCGACATTCACGATAAACGTCGAGGTGTTCTGCTTGAACTCGGGATCCAGCTTACGTTTGATTGCACCCTTCTTGTTCTCCTCATCTTGGTAAACCAGATGGGTGATGTCCTTGAAGTGTGTGTGACCAGACGCGTTGTTGGCATCACGTCGCATAAACAGATCAAACAGGTGATGAACCTTTTCGATGTTGTTACGGACCTGATAGCTCATTACCGGCGGATCAATCAACTCAACCAGTGTGGGTTCTTCTTTCCCTGCTGACTCAAACGGAATGTTAACGTTCTTGCCATCACGAATACCCGGATACGTATCCACAATACGCGCAACATCTTTCGACGTAACGTTACTGAGAATGCCAGCCGATAAATACTCGTTGGGATTCGGAACCAGATCACGAGAATAGTTAAAGATCTTGTCCAGTAGCTGAATCGGGGTTTTACAGTACAGGTTGCCAAAGGTGACATCCGGCGTTAACTTTCCGTAGTATTTTTTATCCGGTTCAACTTGTCCAAAGTTGTACGCTCGATAACCGTGGTAGTCATCGTAGAAGTTTGTTCCGGCACCGGTGTTGAAGTACCAGCGACCCGCACAAACAATCTTGTTAAAATCAGTTTCAGGCGATTCATACTCTTTCTTACTCATTACTTCAAAGAAAACCCGTTTCTTGCCACCTGGAACGGTTTCGATCTTACCCAGCCCAGATTGCTTGCTCGCCAGCTTCATGCCTGGTCCGCCTTCAACCGCAGAGTCGGTATTAAAGATAACCTTGTTCCCTTTGGCTAACCATTCAGCATAACCAGCCTGGATGGATTTAAGTTCTGACACTTCTCCCGGGGACAGCTCGTGTTTTGCAAATACCCACTTGTTTTCTTCGATCTTCTTCATATCTGCTTTGACCAGTCGTTCCACGATGGCCAACTTGGAGATAATGCAGATGTTCTTGTAAACATCCTTATTCTCGTCCTTTAACAGATACTGGAACAATTCCTTTAACAACGCCAGTGCCGGTTCAACTACGCTCTTCCCATTGCTTACCGTGCCCAGAAGGTAATCTTCAATTGCCACCACGCCGCCTGCGCTACGCGTGTTGCCAGTATAGTAACCTGTGGTAGTTGGCGTCCCTTTTTGGAGTTTCTTCTTGCCTTCTTTGTCCATCAGATAAGTATAACCGTGCACACCCGCAATATAACGTGGCGAACGGTTAATCATTAACTCATCGATTAACAAATAAAGAACGATGTTTTTCATGTTCTCAGTCATGGGTTATATAACCTTACTATAGGAGGGACATTACATCCCTCGTATAGTTAATTTTAAAAAATCAATGTGACACAGGTTTTGCCTGAGGATTACGACACAAAAAGAGATCTGATTGAAGCTTGTTGTTCTCTGAATAGAGATCATCAAGTTTATCCACCAATTCCCGGTTCGTACCACGCAACTCAGATGATGTTTTCTCTAAAGCCCCCAGACGATCATTGACCTGGAAAAAGACATCACTGTGTTTAAGGTAGCTAACGTTCAGCTCCGTGTAGTCCTGCTTTAAAACCGAATAGTCCATATACTGCATCACGGCCTGAAAACAGATAACAAACACTACCACCATTAAAAGTATAACCATTCCACAAGCGTGGCGGGCGACATCTAATATGGCAGTTTCACGTTCATCATAGTTTTTGGCCACCGATTCTATGAACCTGTCAAATAGCTCGACCCAACCCTTGAGCATATGATTTCCCCCTCTTTTGTAAGGCCCAAACAATGACAACAACGTATCTTTCTTTTGCTGAAATAGCAAAGTTGCACAACAGTAAGGCGGTGTCACCCATCGGTGAATTGTCGGTACGTGCCCGCACCTTCGAGGTCGACCCTGATGTGTTTTCTTTGGATGCTTCAACTGAAGTTGTCTTGTACAACTTTGCTGCGATTAAAGACAACACCCCAACAACACTACCTAAAGACCTCGCCACTCGACAATTGAATATCGCCGATTGGTTATATCAGCAGGCACTTAACGGTAACCTGACACAGAGCCGCGCAGATTGCATGGCCTTGCTTAAGGCAACCTTTACGTCAGGGATTGAATTCACCGCAGTAGGGGACATGGTAACCAATGGCAGCATTTGGTTACCGAGTGTGGTAAAGGGCAACCACCTTGTTACGGCAAGTGGTAGTACCCAAACAGATTCCCAATCCTTTGTGCTCTGGTTTGCGGATGCCTATTTCCAGGACCAGTATCCTACCGCGACATACATGATCGTTCATCCTGTACCGATAACCGAAATCGATTCATTGTACACCATGAACTTCCAGCAGTTGCAAGCGCGTCTCGACTTAGAGACACCAGATGTAATTGCGGAGCGCGAGCACGAGATCGCTGATAACTCCCCATATACACTGCGTAGCGTATCAGGGTTCAACGTCTATGATTTGATTAACGTCCCGAGCTTTGTAAAAGCTTATTGGCGTATTCTAACTCGCGGCAACTACGTCGAGGACTCGGTCCTGGAGCAGATCCGTAAAGAGATCCTGGCTAACTCCAAATACACCGAAGAGCAATGGGGAGAAAAAATTCCTGATTTGTTTAACCCTAACGAGTTCTACGGCATCATCCGTTTCGATCGTTTAGGTTTGTTAAATAAAACCAATAATACTTCCACGCTGTCACCGATTGTCGACCATGAAACAGAATTTAAATTTGTGGATGTCTATTTGACACCTAATATGTCAACTGATCATGTCATAAAATCGACGCAGAGCATTCCTTCGCTGTATAAGTCACTACAATACAGCATGACAGCTAAAGTAAACAACCGTGATGGCTTCCAAAAAATGTCTGATATCCTTACCGATTATCAGCTCATTGACAGCAAAGATCCAGACTTCGGTTTGATCTCTGCGGATACCCGTAAGTACCTGTTGGAGATTGAAAACTTGTTAGCTGCTGCTGAAGTCGTAACAGAATTCTCTCTGCCGCCACAGGGTATCACAACGGTGCGTCGCTTTGGTAAGCTCTGGGTGACGAAGAAAGTTAACCAGATCAAATACATGCTCTTGACCCGTTACCAGATGGTGCAAGATAAGCAGATCGATAAATAAAGGTAGCGTGTAATGTCAGACAACAGCATTATCCCCAGTTATTATGCTGCGGGAAGCTACACGGCCAACAACCCGTTCGACCAGGTAGTTGACCCAACCAAGTATTACAAGGTTGAAGGTATCCGTTCTGTTAATGAAATGCAGGGTGAAAACCTAGATCTGTATAAACTGATCTTTGCACCCGCAGGCGTAGCAGCCACGGATTACCAAACCATCCTGGATGATGTGACTCGTCAAAGCGGTGCGATCTTGGTTTTGATTGCATCAGACGGTTCTCGTGTATATGTTCCAACTACCCATCTGAAAAGCTTCCCGCTGATCGACGGTGTTAGTTACGAACGGCTGTGTTTGATTGTTGACTTGGGCGCAGTTCCTCCGTCATTAAAAGATACCGTGGGCGACATCAATACCCACATCTCTAATTATGTCCAAGCGCATCTGGGAATCAAAGTAGATGTTCAGATCGGCACCATGCCAACGATTGGTTATGTTAGTGCAGCTCAGAACACCATCAATGAAACCACGCGTCAGAACAAAATTACAGATACGTCAAATGACGTAGTGTTGGCTGCGCAGCAGGAACAAACCATTGCCAAACAAGCGGCGTACATCGTTCAACTTGAAACAGCACTGAAAGCAGCACAAGCAAACAAGTAATAAAGAAAGTAATACTCCTACCCAAGCGGGTAGGAGTATTATTATTTGTTGGTCAAGATATAATCAATTACTTCAGATGGAACACGCAGTACAGCTTCAGCAGAATCAATCAGTTCTACATCAACCAGTTTTTGAGCGTTCATAGCGTGAGGATCAGCCCAGGTGGTGTGAGTGATACCGAACAGTTCAACCATTTTCGCCGGGAACTGCATGCCGGGGTATTTAGCGGTAAGCAGGTACGGAAGCCATACCCCCTCATAAAGCAGGAAGCAAACAACTTCTTTACCTTCTTGCTCTTCAGAGAAAATAGGCGTCAACATTTTCTTACCGTTCAGACTACCAGTAAGTGCCCAATCCTTGAGAGATTTCGGTAACGAGTGGAAGTCTGATGGCGATTCAAAGTTAAACGGTTCGTACTTTTCAATGTTGCGCTGGTGAATGAACGAAACCGCCGCCTCTTTAGCTGGCTCATCACCGATCGCTAGTGCTTCAACAAAGAGTTGGTAAAGTGCGCCGCGCATGCCGATTAAAGAAAAAACGTGATCTTTCGTGGTCTTTGTAGTTCTTTTTGCAAGTGGCATAATAAACTCCTGAATAAACCGAGGGTGTTACCCCTCAGCTTATATTAGTGATTGATTGATTAGAAACGTTCGGTACGGATTTCGCCAACTTTATGCTCAGCGATTTCTTCCGGATCAGTGATCACGCGCTTGGTGCTAAACGGACGCAGCAGCGTATGGCCTGAGGTCAGCAGAGCCTGGTACATGATACCAACGAATTCCTGACGGTACTTCTCGTGCAGTGAAGGAGAGAAATCCTTCAGCAGAGTCGGCTCGTCTGCGTTGGTATAGTCGTAGGCTTTCCAGGAGTTCAGGTCCAGACCCGGCACACCTGACAGTTCGATGACTTCTTTCAGCAACGCTTCGTTGGCCGATGCCACTTCACCTTCTACCGCTTCACGCTCGATAGAGTAAACCAGCTCAGACGACTTCATGACGTTTGGCCATGCACCGTCGAACAGACGCTTGATGGTGAATGCACGCAGTTCGTGATCATCTTCTTTGATTTCGAAGTGTTGATCCACAAAGGTGTTGAAGCCATTGAATGCAGTGTTCAGGCGCAGCAGGGCAGTACGAGACTGTTCGCTGGTAAAGGTATCTTCCCAGTCTGCTACAACCAGCGCTTTAGGAACCAGATCGAAATCGGTATCTTCACCGGTGAGCTTCCAGCTGAAGCGATTCAGAGACGGATGCACTTTGCGGCTAGCGAAATCAATGAAGTTCGCGTAGTGCAGAATGTGATCGCGCTTGATCGTTTTGTCGTGATGCAGAACCATCAGGTTACGCTTCACCAGATGGAACGCTTCACCCAGCAGTTGTCCGGCACGTTCGAAACGGGTTTCCAGCGCTTCGAGATCACCGTTGGTGAAAGATTCAGAACCGGAGAATTTGGTTTCCGCCAACAGTACGCTTACCGGCCAATCCAGACCCAGATCCTGCATCACAGTTTGTTGTGCGTAGAACTGGTTGTTTGGCAGCTTGTCGATGAACAATTGCTCACGCGGATCTTCTTCGCCTTTCTTGAACTCATACCCCAGTTGGTCTGGCGCATAAGCCATACGCTTCAGCAGGGAGATCACGCTTTCCCAATGTTTAGCCGGCACGCGGTACGTGTGGTAGTTCTGGTCGTCCATGACGTAGTTGATGTCATAAGACGGAAGACGGTCAACGGTTTTCATCGCCTGTTTCTGTGGGATGGCAACCTGCTGCTTGATGAAGGAATCGGTAACGATTACGTCCATCAGTTTACGCTCGTCGCCAGTACCGATGCAACGCATAAAGAAATCGTGCAGGATGGTAATGGTAGACTGTGGGATGGCAGCTTGAGACATGTAATTATCCTTTTTGGATTATAGTAAAAAAGCGTCAAGTAAACAATAAGTTATTGACATAGTGAAAAAGTATTTAAGTATCTACCTAAATCATATAGGTTTGAAATATTAACAGGACGAGGATATGTTTGATTATTTGTTCGATCCGAAAATAGAAGAAAAGGGTGACTACTACGTTATCCGCGGTGTCCCGTTCTATATGCTCTCAATGGATTTCCAGGCGGCGTACGGCACGAGCTACATTACCAAAGCCATGATGAGCAAGATCAATGGATACTCTTTCCGTATCCACAAGTTCTTTATGGTTGAGTTCCACTACACGTTAATGAAAGTGATCCACGCGAAACGGTTACGTACTCCGCTGGACAAACTCATTAAACTTCAGTATGTCATTGAAACGGAAACGTGGTTTGCTGAAACTATCACACCTAAGATCTACGACAATTTCGATAAGGTCAAAGGTGAGTTCCACAGCGTTCCAGATTACAACCAAGAAAGATTCTTAAGAGAGTACGGCACGATAACACAGGCTTACTTTTTAAAGGGGTTGTTGTTGGATGCCAAAGCGGGGTCAGGGAAAACCTTTACCACGCTGGTGTGGTCGCGAATGACCGGCAACAAGAAAACGTTGATCTTGTGCCCCGACGGTATCGTGGACAGCGTTTGGAAAGCAGAGATCAACAAACACTTCAAGAAGCCACCGAAGTATTGGAGTACGTTAGACGGTACAAAAGTTCCCGATGACGCTGACTATTACATTATTCACTATTCAGCCCTGACTTCAAGTTGGGCGCCGGCTATGGAGAAATGGTTACGGGAACACGTCGCGAAAAACAAACAGCCCTTTAACTTAATCATTGATGAATGCCACAACTTCAACGATGAAAAAGCCAAGCGCTCTCAACTGATCACCAGTTGGGCAGACATGGGGTTCTTTAACCACACTGTACCGATGTCAGGAACGCCGCTCAAGGCGATGGGCCGTGAGTGTTATACTGTGTTCTCTCTTATCGACAAGTTCTTTACTTCGAATGCCCGTAAAGAGTTCTTGGATTTGTATGGTCGGAGTCGTGAAAACCTCAACGAACTTTTACGGCACCGTATTGGTCGTGCGAAGTTTACCATTCCTACTATTAACGGTATGGGACCTAAGCCGCCGATTACCACCATCCCTATCGATATCCCTAACGCAGAACGTTATACCCTGAAGAACGTGCGGTCAGAGATGATGCTCTACATTGAGGAACGGGTAAAGTTCTATTACCTTAATATGGACGGGTACAACCGTTTCTTCTGGGAGTGCATTAACGGCTACGGCGAAGAAACCAAAACAAACCCTTCTGAAGAAGCTGATTACAATCGCTATGTCATGATCGTGAAACGCTTTAAACTCAAAGGCTTCCGTAGCTTTGACGCCGCTGATGTTCGTGACAATGAGTTCTGTAAGGCGTACGAAGAATTGGTTATGAAATGGTTGCCGCGTGACAAGGCCCGACACTTCAAGAATATACGCTCTGCGGTGAAGTACCTGGGCTTGAAAGTACGTGGTGAAGCATTGGGGAACGTATTAGGGAAAATGCGCGAGGAAGCGGCTACGGCGCTTATACGACATGCTGGATTACCTGATCTAGTACGCAGTGCCAAGAAGAAAACCTTGATCTTCTCCAGCTATGTGAATTCAGTGGTTTACTGTGCTGAATACATGAAGGGTGAAGGGTTTACACCGATTGCGGTTTATGGTGAAACTAACCATGATCGTGATGACAACCTCAAGCTCATGGAAACCAATGCGATCTTTAACCCGGGGATAGCTTCTTACGATTCATTGAAAGAAGGTTATCATTGTACCTGGGCAAACCAAATCATCATGTTGAATCCACCGTGGCGCGACTATATCTTAGAGCAGGTAACTGCTCGCGTCTGGCGTAAAGGGCAAGACACGGAATGTTGGTTCTGGTTACTTGATTTGAATACGGGCGATGAACTTAATATCTCCAGCCGCTCTATTGACATCCTTAAGTGGTCAGCAGAACAGGTCGATCAATTAATCAGTAAGGTGGCGGGTTATGGTGGTAATCAAGAGTTCACGGGTGTGATGGGTGCGGAGGTCTTTAAAGCGCCGTGGATCATTGAAGAAGAAAATACAGAACCTACTAAATACGTCTCTAATCCATTAAGCATATTTTAAAAAACAACATAAAGACTACTCTACTCCCGCAAGGGAGTAGAGTAGGAGTCAGCTAACCGTTATTACATGGTTGCGTCGTAAGTCTGGTCATCCAGGCTGCCGTAGTCGGTAGTCGGGATAGTCAGTACGCTGGCGCCCACTGGTGCGAAGTACACTGCATCTTTGATGTAGTTGTCTTCGAACTGGTAGGTACTGCCAACCAGGGTCACTTTCTTGTCGGTAGAGTCGAAAGTATACAGGAGTGCCGGGTCCAGGATTGCTTCGATGTTCGCGATGGTCGCGGCTGGTTTGTCAGCAGTTGGCGTCGCTGGATCGATTGGCGCGTGGATTACCAGCAGGGCAGTTTTACCAGACAGCTCTGGAACAGCAACCTGATAAACACCGGCGGTGTCGATGTGTTTGATCGCATCCAGGAATGATGCCTGATCGGTTACACCATCCAGAGTTTTGGTGGTGAAGGTGGTGACTTTCGGGTTGTTCAGCTTAGCGCGTTTGAAAGTCTGATTGTCGCCTTTCCAAGCACGAGTAGCAGACAGAATGCTGCAACTGACAACGTCGGTACCGGCATCGATAGCGAGGTTGCTGATGGCAACGTCTGCTTCGGTCAGGTTAGCAAAGCGAGCAGCTTTAGCGGCGTCGGCTGCATAACGGGTCTGGTTGAATACACTGATTGCGTTAATAAACAACGCAATGGACTTCTTAGCGGCCATAATAAGTTATTCCTTTCTAATGAATGTCGACATATGTTTGATGAAGCATAAAATGTCAGATGAGATAGAACAAAGATGCCCCAAAAGGTATGACCCAAAAAAGGTCAATATCGACTACTTTTCCCCCTAACAATATTTTAGAAAGAGAATAAGTTGATATGAAGCAGAACATAAAAGTTATGTAAATTGCAACGAATAAAAGGACATCTTTAAGGTGCGCAAGTTTGTCTTCACTGAATAAACATATCGTACTGATCATCACTGAGAACAGAACAAGCGTGAGATGTCCGAGACATCCCAGTTTACACCTGGTATGGTATTTGAACAAATCAGTCATTCTTTCCTCCTAGGAAAACGGAAATGGATCGAATGCTGTGTGCTTTTTTATTCCCCATAGATTTGTAAACAAAAAAAAAAGACAAAAAAATAACAGGGGAGACAATCCGTCTCTCCCCTGTCGGCCGTTAGGCTAATTAAAGCGGAAGCAGTAAACCCAGCTGAGGATGCAATCGCGCCGCACAACGTTGTGAGAGCATACCCATAAAGATAACGGAATCATAGAAAGAAGGAATCTTCAATGATCCAGCACATGCAGGATGATAACGACCCTGAGGTTGCGCAAAAGGATCTGTTGATTTCTCTTCGCTCTTAGGCGCGGTAACTTTGTCGAGCGCAGCAGTAATATCAGACTGAAGATCTTTACGCAGGTTACTCAGTAATTCACGCAGAAGATCAGTCATCTGTTCTTCCTGCTCTTCTAACACCAACCCTTCGTAACGCTCGAAGTATTTCTTTTTGCGCTCTTTAACCGTACCTGCAACATCCTGTACAACGCGCAACGCAACGCCATCTGGGAGCTGAATGATATCGAACCGATAGAGAACATCATCGACTGAGAAGCTAGGAAGCCGCTCGTGAATGATGTAGCCAACCGGGGACTCACCCAACAGTTTGTCGTAACACTTACGGTCGTTCCACTGGTAGTTATCGGAACGTGACAACTGACGCTGATTCAGTTCTTTGATCTTGCAGACCAACATTTCAAGATGACGACCCGCGTCGTGCGCCGCTTCTGCCAACTGTCGGTCTTTCAACGCATCGATGTAGTGCCCACGATTTAACAGCTCTTCCAGATTGAATAAAGGCATGATGGTTTTCTTTTCTTCCTGGACCTGACGAGAATCACCGCTATGTAAACCCATGATGTTCTTTCCTTAATAAATGAGATTGATTAACCGCGATGTTTACCGCGAGAAACTTCAAGAACTTTTTTAGACTCTTTCTTAACACGACGTTTAGACATCTTAGACGCTTCGTTTTTCGAAAGAGGTGCGAGTCGGCGTTTAACGACTTTCACCTTAGTAACACGGCAGTCTACTTCATCGCCTAACTTCGTGACGACCATGTCGACTTCAGCATGCGCGTCACTGCCGAACTTTCCTGGATCCATGGCAATCAGATGGTTTACTTCGCTTTGCAAACTGTTGGCCGAATGGAAAACTGATTTAGCCGGGTCAGTCTTAGCGCTCAAGATATGCAGACGATCACGCCGTAACCCACCTTCCAGTAAAGGTTGAATAGCCGGACTGTTTTCGTCTAACACTTTGCCGGTACCCGGTTCCCAGCTTCCACTTCTTAATGCGCTTAACATACCACCCAGGTTGTCACGCGCCTCGGGACTTTGGAAATCCCGGTGATGCTTCAAATTGCATAATCGACGATACATACTCGCCGCTTCTTCACTCATCACGTGACCAGCTTCCAAGGCGTAGGTTTCGTCACTTGCCTCTTCAGCGTTAGGTTCGATGCCTAACTTCGGATTGAAAGTCGTGAAAGCCCGCGCCTGACCAGACATCATCAACCGACGAACCTGATCGCCTTCACTTACCTTTAACACGGTGGTCGGCCCACTATTCAACTCACCGAGTTTATTAACGAGCTCTCGCACTTCATCGTCTGATTTGTCAGAGAGATTCAGAACACCCACACCATTAACATCAACGGTGAGATCATCGAGTTGTTTTTGGTGAACGCCAGCAAAGTTGGTGCGCTTAGGATCTTCTTTAACAATACGCTTTTCTTTCCAGAACAGATTATGGAAAAAACGCTTAATAGATGTAAACATGGTAAACTCCCGAACATGAAAAAAGAACAGACCAAGGTTTCCCTCAGCCTGTTTTATATTGTTATTTGCTATCGAAGTAGACAGCGCCCGAACGGTTACCCAGAATGATAGAACTGGTGTTGGCCAGAATCTTCGCCGTTGTCATGCCGCCTTTAAGTGCCGTGATAGACGCATACGCGGTGTCGAACACACCTAACTCTTCCGGTGAACCTTTCTGTCCAGTAGCCAGGTTAATGATCTCACGACCATACTGCGCAGGCACGGCCAGCAGATCTTCTACCGAGGCATTGACAAAGCGTTGGTCACCCTGAGTTAAGTAGATCCACTGAGCGTAACACACCGCTAATACATCACCTAACAGCGCCTGGTCTACATCACCGCCTTCCAGCTGTTTGTAGACCTCATAGCCTGCTTCACGTAACGCCATACCACAACCCGGCAGAACACCATTAACCAGTGCTGACTTCACCGCCAAACTCACATCTTCAAAACGGTCTTTACGTTCTTTGATGTCGCTCAGGGTTTCGCCACCTACATATACGGTAACGACCTGACCTGCCAACTGCTGCTTACGCGTCTGGGTTGACTTACCCATCGGACTAAAGCGCGCGCCCGCATTCATATCGTTGAGCGTGCGCTCAATCTCTTCGATACGGACATCGATACGCTTCTGAGTATCTGGACCAATGGTTTCCATCACGGTGTAGTTGAGGTTGCTGACCACACGCTCTTCACACTGACGCAGGGTGATCGACAACAGGTCGGTGAATGAACTCACCAGATCTGCATTCAACGCTGCGGCAAAGTCACCCATGATCAGGCCACCCAACGTGCCGCCTAAGTTGGTGCTGAACACCACGAACTCAGTAGTGCTACCTTGTTGCTTAAGCAGTGAGTTAACCGCCATGACGTTACCACAGAACGCCGTACTGGCCTGAGTAACCACAATACCTATCTTAGCCCCAGGATAACGTTTAGCGAGCTCCTGCGTGGTTTCTGCAAAGCTGCGGGTGTCAAAGGTCTGACCGCCGAAGTTCTGATTCACCACCGCAAAGTGCATGCCGGTAAAGGTCGTTTGTTGTCCGTTACGGTTTTCAGTGAACACAGAGTCCGCCAGTGACATACGCATGCGCAAGCCGTTACGCTTACTGACTTTATCTTCGAAGCTGTTACCTTCCTGCAAATCGAATTCCGGTGACTGATAATCGTCGTAGATTTTCAATACCGTGTCAACGATGCTCTGGTCCTGGTTCGCAGTGATGTTCGCCACGTGACGCAGTTCAGCACTGCCAATAACCGGCAGCACAGCTTTCTTCTTCAGCTCCTCAATCAGCATCGCAGTAATGCGTTCGATCTGACGACGGAAGATAAAACCCGGATACTTGCGGAACAGGTCGTAATAATACTTGGTAAGGAAGATTGTGGTCGTGGTACCGTCACCACACTCTAGTTCGGTTTTGCGGGCTGCTTCGGCAATGATCTGGTTGATCTTGTCCTGGTGCAGGTTCTTGAACTCCAGTGACCGTGCTACAGTCGCGCCATCTTTGGTGGTCTTGACCGCCGTGCCTTCCTGGATAACCACAACTTGGCCATCAGGACCCATGGTGGAACACACCACATCAAAGACATCCTTGACGGTATCGGCTACCAGTGACTGAGTATTCGCGACCGCGGTGAATTTATCTTCTGATTCTTGGAACATTATTTACTACCCCTTATCTACTTATTGATTGAAATTGGTTACTACGCTACCCAGATAATATAGATTTATAATTAAATAGCGTTACTGCTTGTTTATGGCAACATCCAGGTAAGTACACAAAGCGTGGGTGTCCGTACCAATGAATCCGTCACACCGTCTTTTAACAATCGGGTAGTCCTCGTTGAAAAACAGGAAGTTGTGTTTAAGCACCCCGTCTTTATAGAAGGAGATAAAACATTTCCCAGCATGGACGAAGAGGCTAATGTCCAGCCCATACACAATCGCCAAGTAACTGTTTTTGAGTTCTCTTTGGCACTCAAACCGATCCAGCTCAGGCGCAGGGTTTGATTCCCGGTGCTTGATCCAGCCCATGTTGTTTATGGCTTCGTTTTGCTTCATGGAACGGAAGTGGTCTTCCAGGGTGATTTCGTTGAGGACGGTGTTACGTTTTCTTTTGTGTTGCTTACGAATATTTAACCACTGTTTAAGAATCTTTTTCATATAAACCCCCTACCCCAAAACAAACAATATATCTGTTTTGTAGTTAAATAAAAATAGTTGATAATACCCCACCGAAGTGGGGTGCGTTTATTAGTTAACCGTGATCTGGAACTCTTTCCACTTGAAGTCATCCATGGCGCGAGTTTGTTGTTCCACCTGCCAGTTCTTATGGAAGCATTCGATGTTTGTCATGATGCGCATTAACAAACTGTCTGCGTCCTTATGCAGCTCGTTGCCTTCATGCGAAATGGTGTAGAGCTCATCCATGACCTTAACCAGTTCCGTGTAGTGGAGCGGGATTTCATTTTTCAGGAAGTGTTCAAGCCCACCAATGATTTCCTGCTTGCCCTGTTCACGGGGAATAATGCGCCACATGTTGTCGCCTGTGGTGGATGTCTGGCCGTAACTTGCCGAAGGATATTGGTTGGCGAACCGGAAGTCATTAAAGAGTTCCTGATTCACCACTCCGGTATAGCCTGCAACTTTACGGTCCTCGCACCATTCCACGGGAACCTGATGTTCTTTTTCTACTACCACCGGCAGAATGCGGAAACGCACATCTTCAATATCGAGATTGTGAAGAATGATGTTAATAACGATCGTTTGTAGGCTGGAAAACTGACGGAACCCACGATCAGCATCAACGGTGTACAGACCAATAACCGGTACAACTTGACCTACAGCATAACGTGACATACGAACCTCCAACAAAAAATAAAGAGAACCGGTAAGGGGAAATCCCCTTACACGGCTCCATGTTTAAAACAGCTGCTTACTTACTCCCACTCGCCAGTTGGCGCCAGGTGTTTCAGCAGTGTTGCCAGTGCGCCGTCAACATCTTGCGCATTGTGGAGACGCGTGATGGGTGCATCGCTTTCCAGCGTTTTGTAATCAGGTGCAAAGTCAATATTGAAACCGCGTGTCTGATTATAGAAGATCTGGAAACAACAGTTGTCGGTATGACCTTTCAGATATGCTGTACCAAAGACATACTGAAGGTGGAAAGAAATATCCACCTCAATCCGTTTCTCTGGCGTGTCGTGAATCAGTTTACCGTTAACAGTGCCTTTGCGATAACTCTGAGGTTCGAAGATATTCGTCATATCACTGATATAACGCAGTTCACGATCCAGAGCACACACCGCATTACTGTAACTGGTTTTATCGCCAGCTGATGTTTTCAGAGTAACACCCAGTGGGTTAATCTTTTCACCCGGCATGTCATGCGGAAGTTCATCAGCAGGCAGCGGTTCCAGTACATTAACAGTGGCGCCATTAAGCTGCTGTGCAAGATTGGTCGCTGTCTCACCTACCATGTAGAGACGTGACGGTGCGCCTGGTGGTGTCATGGGTTCGCCTCCTAGCGGTGAGGACACGAGTTCGTCCAGAGGGCGAGCCTGTCGAGTGATCGCACCTGCTACTCCATTGCTCTCGTGCGCTTCGGTTAATTTGAAGCGGTTTACATCTGCATCTTTGTTAGCCATTCTACTTCTCCCGAATTCTTAGTGTGTGATGTACTGTTCCATCTCTTTCTTGGAGATGAACCCAGTGACTTCCAATGCTTTCAAATCAGCCAAGCGTACTGCAACTGACATTGGCCAATTAAAATCAGTACCTGCTTTTTCACGCAAATGTTCAATCAGGTACTCAATGTAATCTTTGGTGCGCAGAAACTGACTGCGCATCTTGGTTCCGTCCTTGACGATCTGTTTGACTTCTTCAGCACGTTCAGGGGTGGGTGCTTTGATTCTCTCTAGGCTGACGTAGATAAAATCTTCTTCTACGTCTGGTTGTAGCCGGAACGAATCCGCAGAAAGACCTGCTAAATATGACATAATGACCTGCTTGTTATTTATTTAAGACAGCCTGAACACCACGGCTATCTTCTTTGCAATGCTTAACAAAACTTTTCACGCCACCAACAACACAAGCGATAGCGATAGGTGCACAGAAAGCGATAATGATAGCCATGGTAATTCTCCTGAAAAGGGTATTAAAAAGGTTTTGTATTAACGAGCTTGTGACAACAACTGTTCCATCGTTTCCCGCTTGAGGATCTTCTGGACTTTTGGATCATAGACAGCGCGATCGATTTCCATCTTGACGAGTTCTATCCCGCCTTTGTATGAAATGCTCATGCTGAAATCCATGCCGATCGCTTTCATGGTTTGAGTCAAACGCTGAAGAGTGATCGATTTTAACTTCATGTTTTTGATGCCCAACAAGGTGTTATAAGCAACACCCGAATCTTTGGACAACGACTTCACCGTGTCGTGCTGCGCATGCCGCTCAATGAATGAGCTGGTTTGAGCATAAGCGAACACACGGACTTTCTCTAACATACCTTCGCGAACAATACTCATAATTAGTACTCCTGATTCAGGTAATACAGATTGTAACTAAAGTTATCACTCCACACAGCGGCAAAGCGATATGTTGATCCATCAGACATCAATGCGATACCCCGATAAGCATTATCGCTGGTTTTAACAACATCAATGACTTTAACACAGTGAGTCGAACGATTGTTCTCTGACTCAATGTTGTCAATACTGCGACAGTACGCCTTCTTGTGCGGAGTAATGTTAACTGATTCATCCGCAATAACCCAGGAGGTGACGCCCGCCAATAACAGCGCGGCGCCAACACCGAGTAGTAACTTCTTAAACTTTTGCACGGTAACTCCTTACATACACCAAACCCAAATAGAGGAGATGATGATGGCGATAATTAAAATAACTTCGATTGTGTCTGGTTTGTAAAAATTGGTTTCTGGAACGGTCATGGTAATGCCCCTAGTGTAAATTAAAATTAAAAGCTGAATTATAAATCTTCTTGTGACAGCGCAGTCTTCACTGGCTTAAAGATGTTCAACATGCTGTCAGAAACTGATTCTTAAAGACCAGCTACTTCAGCAACTAATACGTTGAACTCTTTTTCTACAGCACAGTTAGTGTTGTACACGCCAGTAACAGCCCACAGCCATTCGATACCACGAGCGGTAATGAATGCACGGTATTCTGCCCACAGGCTTTTCATGTCGTTGGCTTTTGCTTTCACAACTGACATGTTGTTTTTGATCCAGGTATAAACGCTTGCATAACGGTCAAAGCTAGATTCGGTGTTGTTGATGATATCAATAGCGCGATCAACATCGGATTCAAAGATGGTGATTTCGTTGGCTCTTGGGTTAGAGAAAATAAAGCGACGTTCAGCGATACGGATGATAGTTGCTTTAGGTGCAGTGATGTTCATGCGAACTAATTCAATGAACTCTTTAGATAATACGTAAGTCAGTTTCATAATAAATACCTTATTTAAATTAGTAATAAAACATTATTGTTTTACTATTCACCCTGGTTATATAGACCTGAAACCAACTGTATTCTAATATTTGACGTATATAGAGGGAATGGTATGAGGGGCATTATTTCATTGTATTTACTTAACCCCTTAGCCCCTCATTACCCCATGAGAGGAATTACCATGCCTGTTATCAATCCCAGCGTTATCGGTTCCTGGTCTGAATTAGCGAAAGTTAAACCTTCAGGCGCAGGCGACATCATCGAACTTCAGTCGTATTACGCAGGTAATATGTACGGTGGTGGTTCATTTGTAGCGCGGGTAGGCAGCCCAGTAGATGACGGCGGAACCATCTGTCGTGTCACTGACGCTAACTTCTATTGGGAGCGTATTATCCATGATGCCAACAAACTCGATGTCACACACTTCGGTGCAGTGCGCGATGGCAAAACGGATAGTGCAACGGCATGTTTAAGGATGATTGCCTGGTGCGATAAGAAAGGCGCACCGTTCAGCAACATCGGGTGTCAATTCCCGGCCGGTAACTTTTCTATCGGTAATATTGATTTGAGTGCCAAGGAACGCGGAATGTTCCGGTTTGTAGGCGCCCCGGTAGTGTTTGGGTATTTCGGCACTACGCGCCTCTACTTAGACGGCACAAAAGTCGTTGATGAAAAGACGGGTGAAATGGTCCCCGCCTTGCTGGTTAATGCGCGTAAGACAGAGATTGCGCATTTCATCATTGACGGCCGTAACGACAAAACCCCTAATAAACGTGGCTTCTTCAAGAACGTTACCCAGGGCGGCGAATACATCCATGCGTCTTATTGGCGTGCGGATTGCGTCGGTGGTATTCTGTTTGATGTTTTAGATACACTGGATACGCGGTTCGAAGAGTGGTACGCCTCTAAGTGTGCAGACACCCTGATTCGTAACCGTTGGTCAAATGCGACCTGGGGTTCATGGTACCACACTACTGCTGTGGAACTGTCTAACTTCAACATCCAGGGACAGACCGGTCCTAACCCGGCTATCGACATGCCTAAGTGTACCCAGTCGTTTATTAAGAACGGTTGGATTGAACACTGTAATAACCCAGGTGCGTTGATTGACGGACAGTGGCTGATCGATGGTTTAAGTATTGAAGGTTGTACACTGCCGTTTGACCTCACGCATAACCGCACCATCATGCGTGGTATCAACTTGCAGTCAGGTTCCTGGATTCAGTACAGTAACCCAGACGTAGGTGACTCGCAGCCATATGAGCGTGGTCGCTTGCAGCAGGAAAACTACGGTACGCGTCAGTACGGTAGCATGGCGTATAACTACTTGCATTCCAACATTCGCTTCAAGAACGACACGGATCAGCCAGTGTGGATCTGTGTGGGTAACTGGCAGTGCGTTGACCCTAACGACATGACCAAGTTCCGTGTAATGGGTGCGGGTGGTACAGTAGGTGGTGAGGGTGCACTCTCTCCTTACGGTTCTGATAACTTCGGTGGTGGCGAACTCGAAATGAGTCTGCGTCGCAACCCGGTTAAAGATCGTCGTCAAGAAGGTGCGGTTACAGTACGCGGTAAGTCACCTGTTCTGGATATCGCGGTTACGCGTGCCTGGGACAATGACATCACCGTTTACATTCAACTGCCGGCGAATTGCGGTTGGGTGAACTGTTACCTGGAAACCAGCGGTCACTCTCGCTTCACCAACGGCACGCCGTTCCACTGGACTTATAAAGGCGACATCGTTTCTGATGCTGACTTTAAGAAACTGGGAACAGCGCGTCCGCGCAATGCAACAGCGCTGGGAACCTTGACTCACGGCCTCGCTATTATGGAAGATGGCGTACTGAACCTGCAAACTCGCGAACTCACCAGTGACGGTAAATTAGTGCTGAATCTCAACGGCACCTACTACACTGTTCCTGTTGAGAAAGCAGCCTACTACAGCGATTGCTTCATGCGTAACGCACCTCTGTCTGGCCGTGTGCTTGACAATGGCTTAGGTGGGATGTTCGAAACCAAATGGGGTAACTGGGGTGTCAACGGCGGAGCAAACACCAACAACGGTGTGCTGAGCCTGATCCAGAAATCCAAATGTGCGGCTGGTATGGACACGACGTTAACAGATCTGGAAGTGCAGTTCAAACTGCTGACCGGGCCGGCTAACGTAACAGATGTGTTGTCCACCTCGTTTGAATTCCGTCGCAGTAACTGGAATGCAGATACCGCTGCCTATGTGTTAAGCTTCCTCGGCAAAGACAGTGATGGCTTCAACAAGCTGGCGCTGTTCCGTCGTGATGTGAATGCAGACAAAACTTTCACCCTGACCAAACTGAACAGCAATGACATCCGTTGTTCAGATAATCAGGTGTTGAAGGTCAATGTTAAAGGTGATGTAATTCGTCTGTTTGCAGACGCTGCACTGTTAACCAGCGTAGAAGATACCGTCATCGACAAAGGCACATATGTAGCGTTTGGCATGTGGGATAATAACCGCGGCATGACAGTAACAGACTTCAAAGTCAGTCAGGCATAAAAAAATAAGTAACCTTAATACTCCTACCCTTGCGGGTAGGAGTATTATTCAAAAGATCTGTTAAAGAAAACGACCACGGTTCATATATTCATGATACGCAGGATTGGTGTTCAGGGCTTCTAGAACACTGTTAGGGATGAGCTTCATGCAGGCTTTGAAATCCTTGTCACTGGAAGTACAAACGTCATACAGCGCCTGTGGTTTCTTTATATGCCATACCTTATCCACACTGTGGTTTTGGTAATAATCCACCACCATAAAGAATGTGGCTTTATCAGTGATGATCATATACTGACCTTCACCGTCTTGACCGTAGAACAACCCGGGTGTTTCTTCGATCTCATGGATGTCCACAAAATCCCAGCGGAAGTCACTGTTAAAATCCAACGCCGTCCAAAGCTTGCGTGAATCGATTTCAAAAACACCCAACAGTTTGTTTGCTTGATCACGGATTGAAAACTGAAGGTCGCTTTCTTGTACCGCAAGACTGACAACATGACCAGGGGCGAAACGCTGAGTCCAGTCTTGAGGAAGTTGCAATAACACCGGGTTAGCGATCTTACAAACTTCCAAGCACGCCGCAATAGCAAACGGACCTTCATCGGTTAAATGAACGGGGTCAATGTTTTCCAACATTACCGACACGCCGTTCTTACCCTGGATTTTGATTTCCAGCTTTTTAGTGACCTTTACGCTGCCCATAATTATTCTTCTTCCTCTTTTTCATAAATGCCGCGCAACGTTAATGGTAAGCGAGAAACGGCATTTAAATAAGTCGTCTTATCACTGGTGTCAATATCGACGATGGAGAAGGGCTCGGAGTTGAGGAATACGCTTGTAATCCCGCCTAGTCCACCCTCACCCACAAGAATGATGTATTCTGTTTGATCCGTCACCAACATTGTGCCCGCAATGTTAATTGTTTTAACCAGACTATTAACAAGAATGCCGCGGCGCAACGCGTCCCGAAGACCCAATTCATCGGTTTTGTAAAAGCTTTGGATTTCATCCACAGAGATCTCAAATTCTACCGAACCCTGTTTGTTCTTTAAAACAAAGTAGATATGTCCGAACACGTTACGGCAAACGGACACACCCACACACCACGGCATGTGCTGATACCACTCCATTGGTAGCGGAACACTTACGGCTTCCTTGAATTGAGCGGCATCCAATAACAACATAATACGGAACGGTGTCATGGATGCTTCGTTGAGTTCGATATTGCGCAGATAAAAGAAATCCAGGTTTTCATTTTGAATTTCGATATCAATCGTGCTTTTTACTGTTTTGATCGGCATTTGTATTTGTCCCTTTACCTAGGTTGATAAGTGTTATAATCTTTCTAATGCGGTATTCAAAAGACCTGATCGATGATATTACATCCATCCCCTTAGCTGATTGGTTTCACTCTTTCTTTATGTAAAAGCTCGAGTTCATCCTCAGTGATAACGCGGACCTTGACTAACGTTCTTCCCTGGAGTATAGCGCTGCAAAGACGATGAAAGCCATCAAGTATAACCCAACGGCGTGGAATGGTTTGCTCTGTAACAATCAACGGGTACACAGTTTTAGCACGCCCAATGCGCCCCGCGTCTAATTCAGACATGTCCCCGATAATCCAATCCAGCTGTGCTATCTTCATTTCACGCATGGGTTTGTTTTCTGTGGCGTCCAGCAAATCATCTACAAAGAAATCACGTCCTTCATGATGAACATAACTGCTAGCGCCTTCACGATACTTTATCTTCTCTTCTTGCATGGTCTGCCCCTGCGACGTGATGAACACGTTGCATGTTTAGGTGGAATATTTTTAGGCTGGTAACCCCAATGATTGTAGTAATAAGTATCTTGCTGTTTAATGCAGATAGTGCGATATACATTATAGGTTTCCTTTAAATGGGAGCCGATAACCCGCCCCACGTCCGGAAATCCTACAAACACGACCTCGATAGCAGCTTGCACATCCGGATCGAGTTCTTCATCAAGACAAACTACTTCATCATCCATAGCAACTCTCAATAATAATGTGTGAAAGGAAGCGCACCTGCATTGATATGACGATGTTTGGTGAATAACTGCATCGCCACATACTTAGCGCTTTTACGTTTATGCCAACGCTTTAGACGTCTACGCACACTAGCGCTCTTCACGAAGTGTTGTACAACGCATACCGCGTCAGGGACAATCTCTGTATACTCAATACCCCAACGCGCTAAGAATGCCTTATAGAAGCCCTGGAAGTCATACCCCTGAGGCACATACCCATTCCCGCCGTAATCACCCATCTCCATTTCATCCAGGTTGTAACCGAGCTCGTGTAACTTCCACGCTGTTACTACTGGAATCGGGTAACCTTGTGGGTACAAGGTGTCATAGGCAATTCCATCAACCTCTAACCAGGCATGCAAGCAGTGTGAGTAGAGGCGAGATTTAATCCCGTAGGTTTGTTTCAGCACTTGACCCGCTAAATGCGCCACGACATAGCACTGGCCGGCGTTAAGTATCCTAACGGTTTTGCAAAGATCAGGCATGCCGAAGTAACGCTGGTAGAATAACACAATGTCATTCATCACCAGTTCAACAGTTTGGCTCTTGTTCATATCAATAACCTCGGCGCGAGTTATTGTTCTTGCGGAAGTGGGTGTCGTTGACAAATGACCCGCCTTGGCGGTGTTTAGCTAGCTTGCGGTGTTTAACCCTGCGCGGTGCATTAGTGGGGTAATAGGCTGCCGCCTGTCCTTCTGCGGAATAGATCCACTTACTGTCAATATCCGGATGGTATTTATCAAACTCACCCTTCATGTACTGTAAATGTTCCAAACCTAGTGGAGCGTTGAGATCCCAACTCACCCGTGAGATATCAGCATCGAAAGCAATATTGTCTGGTTTAACCACCGCGAACTTTACAACGCCATTTTTGAATTCAGCGGTAATCACTGAACCTGTTGCTTTAACATCTTCGGTGATAAACAGATCGAACTGATCTTCGTTATAACCGCGCTCGGCCATCATGTTCAGGAATACTTCCATAACTCTATTTTTCATAACGACCTCAAGGATAGTAAGTGGCGTAAACGCGATCAATGCACTGCATCAGTGCAACGCGGTCATCGACAATACGGCAAATGTTTTGAATCAGGTTTTTATTGATCTCCCAACCAATGCCCGGGTAAGACTTCCACATGTAGCCATTGGTGCCGCATTTTTCCTGCATGTGTTCAAAGACCTCTTTCTTGAGATCTTCTGTAATGCGCGGCTGATCACCAGCCATGCGGAACACAATACAGCGACGGATCATCTCATCCAGATTAGGTTCACCACGATCGGCAAGTGCTACGTAATCACTCTGATAAGAGGAACGGGGTTTGTCCCAACTTGCACGGTGCTCAAGACAAGTAGTGGCGATCGTTAATGCGTCTTCCTCATCAAACATCCCGGTGGCGTATTCGTCTAACATTTTGAAAGCAAGACCGAAAGAGATAACGTGATGGTTTTCACGATTATAACGACACCCCAGGTCATGCATTAAACAACCTGCCAGAATGATAGAACGATCATGTGCGCTAACGTTACCCTGGGTCAACTGCAAACCATAACGACAGACGTTAAAGACGTGGTCCACGTTGTGCGCAGCGTCATTATGTAAGATGCTTTCGTAACAGGCTTTAATCAGGGAGCGACGTAGGTGTTTCTCCAACAGTGCGTTATACATTTCCAACTTAACAAGTGCCATTTCAATTTCCTTTATAAGGTTAGGTGTCTACCCAGATAATGTAGAACTAAAAAATAATCGACTAGACAATAATGTATTTAGTAAAAAGACATGCATAACTAACTACCTGCCCTGTGGCAGGTAGTTAGGAGTTATATCAACTTACGGAGTGGTTTCAGTAGGTTGTTCAGTGTTTCCACTACCGGCTTCACCACTGGCGCCAGTGTCGGGGGCAGTGCCGATATCAGTGGGTGGAGTTGTTTCCACCGGGTCCAATACCGTAGACGGCCAACCGTTATCCAGCATGGTGATATCAAACGCATCCGCGTCAATCAGTTCACGGATATCTTTTTCGTGAGCATAACACGCCAAAGTATATTCCATGACTTTATTGAACAACGCCTTCATCTCTTCCAACGTCAACTGGACATAACTGCCGTCTTGGAGTTTGAAGTCAGTGGATGCTGGCGCGTATTGAATGAGCGCCATCAGCGCCATACGAGCACGATCATCTGTGTCGTAAACCTTGCCGCCCCACGTTACACCCATTTCTTCGCGCGCCAGGCGATTGACTTCAACCTGCGCAATATAACGTGCGCGATTCAACACCCACGCGTATTGCCCGAAGTTCCAGTCCCACAACGAAGAGTATTCGTCGGGTTTTTTGGTACACTCTGCGTAACCCCATGGCGACATATTGTCCGCACTGGGTGTATAATCGGATCCGTCATAACGAATCCAGTAACGCATGCTATCGTCCATCTTTGCTCCCCTGTCAATGATACTTATAAGAACTGGTAAGCCAGTTTGTAATTGCCCGCTGTCACTGTTTTGAAACTCAACACACCCACACCGCGCGCAATTTCAACTTCCGCAGGTGTTTGCAACTTCCAGTTAGAACGAAGGTCACCTGTCACACTCGCGAAACTGAAAACGGATGCAGTCACTGCCGTGCCGTTTACCAACACACCCACAAAACCCAGATTGTCAACTTTGTCGTTATACAACAATGCCAAGTTAGCCGCCGTTAACGCATTCAATACCGTACGCTTGTTGC